>LNFM01000032.1_pt1 | contig 301019 bp, 296 predicted proteins | sample 596031 | NCBI WGS metagenome assembly LNFM01 (sample SAMN04254537, study PRJNA301005) | activated carbon metagenome | isolation source: dual media filters at the Ann Arbor, Michigan drinking water treatment plant | place: USA: Ann Arbor | reverse complement strand
CTTTGAGGTCAAACTCAACCACCCCTTGAATTTTGCTAATCGCTTCAAGTTGCCCGGCATTGTCTGCCGCGTCCAATTTCGCTTTCGTGATGTCAGCTGATTGCCCAATCAAATCCAATAGTTTAGAAAACATTACTTACCCCTTTATTGTTGGTTAGTTAATTAATGAATAGCTGAGTCGATGAGTTCCATCTCTTGACTACTCATAAGCCTCTCGATATCCACCAAAATCAGCATATGCTCTTCTACAGTCGCCAGCCCAACAATGTATTTGGTATCAATGCTGGTGACTAAAGAAGGTACTTCACGCAATTGCTCTTCTTTCAAAGCCATCACGTCAGACACACCATCGACCACAATACCGACAATGCGACCGCTTAAGTTCAAGATAATGACGACCGTGAATTCGTCGTACTCCACCTTGCCCAAGTTAAACTTGATACGTAAATCCACAATTGGCACGATCTTGCCGCGCAGATTCACCACCCCTTTAATAAAGTCTGGGGTATTGGCAATTTGGGTTACGGAGTCGTAACCGCGGATTTCCTGCACTTTTAAAATTTCTAAACCGTATTGCTCTGTGCCCAGTACAAAGGTTAAATATTCGCCTGCCGCGCTTTTTAAGTTTGCGCTGTTGCTGGTTGTGACTGCTTCAGTATTCATGTTCATTGCATATACTCCTTATGCATTCGCTGTGTTTGAAATGGCAGGGGCAGATGGATGCGCAAACGTAGCAGCCCCGGTAATGTAATTAGTGGTTTGGCCCATCTGAATAATGGCGGGCACGTCTAAAATCAACGCTACTGAGCCATCGCCCATGATGGTGGCGCCTGAAACACCTGGTACCTTTTTAAAGTTAGTTTCTAGGCTCTTAATGACTACTTGTTGCTGGCCGACTAAGCGGTCTACAAACAAGGCAGATTTTTTACCATCCGCTTCAATCAACACCAATACGCCTTGGGTTGGGTCGGTAATTTCAGTGTGGTGATTAAATAGACGGTGTAATGCAATAATCGGCAAATACTCACCACGCACATGCACCATATAGCCTTCGCCGGTGACGGTTTTGATGTCTTCGGCTTTGGGCTGTAAGGTTTCAACAATAAGGTTGAGCGGTACCACATACACGCTGTGACCTAATGACACAGACATGCCATCCAAAATCGCCAAGGTGAGTGGTAACGCAATGGAAATCGTAGTGCCATAACCGAGAGCAGAGCGAATCTCAACTACACCGCCCATGGCAGTGATATTACGTTTCACTACATCCATGCCTACACCACGACCCGATACATCGGTGACCACCTCTGCGGTAGAGAAACCTGGTGCAAAGATAAGCGAAAAGACTTCGCCATCTGACATATTCTCACTGACGACTAAACCGTTAGAGCGCGCTTTGGCCAAGATTTTTTCTCGGTTTAAACCAGCGCCATCATCGGTCACTTCAATCACAATGCTACCGCCTTTGTGTGCAGCAGATAGCGTGAGTACGCCAACTTCTGACTTACCAGCGGCTTTGCGCTTTTCCGGTGTTTCAATGCCGTGATCCACACTGTTACGCACCAAGTGGGTGAGTGGATCGACAATACGTTCAATCAAGCCTTTGTCTAATTCGGTGGTAGCACCAATGGTGACAAATTCCACTTTTTTGTTCAGTTTTCCAGCCAAATCACGCACCATGCGTGGGAAGCGTGAGAATACGAAATCCATCGGCATCATACGAATCGACATCACCGACTCTTGCAAATCGCGTGTATTGCGTGTTAACTGACCCACGCTGTTAATCAATGCTTCGTTGGTGACAGGATCCAAGGAATTAACGCGTTGTTCAATCATCGCTTGGGTAATCACCAACTCACCCACTAAGTTAATCAGTTGATCCACTTTCTCAATGCCCACACGAATAGATGTCGTTTCTGCGTTAGCGGGTGCTTTGTCTGATTCACGTCTGGCTTGTGTGCGTTTCTCAACAGGTGCGGCTGCCGCTGCAGATGCTTCCGGTGCTTGTTCAACCACCGGAGTAGCCCCAGAGTTTTCGGGGGTGACGACGGTATCATCACCTATTAGCTGTGTTTCAACTGCATCTGGATGAGGCTTGAACGGTGCAAAGAAGCCATAGCCTTCTTCCTGCTTTTCTTGGCCTTCTTCAGTAAACAAGCCCCAACCGACTTCTTCTTGTACTTTCACTTTGCCGTCGGCAACAGGCTCCTCTGCAGAAGCGCTTGCAGAGCTGGCTAAAGCCTCTGGTGCTGCGGTTGCTGCAACTGGCTCACTAGTAGGGGTAGTTTCAACTTTAGCCGGCGCAGCTTTGGCGACCTCACCCAGCGTAATCACCAAATCATTGGGGTCTAAAATAAAAGAGCAAATCGAAATAATGTCGTCTTGGCTAGAATCCGTTACCAAGGTCAACACGTGGCGTTTATCCGCTTGTTCGGCCGAGCTTACCTCGCCCAACAAAGCTAATTCATCTTTAATATTGGTTAAGTCTTTTTCGGAAATTACTGGTAAGGCCACATGGAATATCACATGACCGTCTGGAACATTGGCCGGCACATTTGCAGGCGCAGTTGGCGCTGCTGCAACAGGTGCAGATACAGGCTCTGGTGTTGGTGCAGCTTCGGCTTTTACCGGTTCAGCTTTAGGCGTTGCAGCAGGAGCCACAGCATCTGCACTGGCTTCAGACAGTGATTTCAACACCATCTTCACATCGCCCACTTGGTCTTGGTCCACATCGGAAGCATGACGGTGACCATCTAACTCCATTTTTAGCACATCTTTAGCCGCCAAGAACGCATCTACGTGCTCACTGGTCAGTTTCATCTCGTTTTTACGAATCTTATCCAGCAGGTTTTCCAGTACATGGGTAATTTCCGCCATGTCCATAAACCCAAATGTCGCCGCTCCACCTTTAATGGAGTGCGCCGCTCTAAAAATCGCATTCAAATCTTCCGTATCGGGTTGATCAATATCAATCCCTAGCAGCAAGCGTTCCGCTTCTGCAAGCAGTTCTTCTGCTTCATCAAAGAAGACCTCATAAAACTGACTCATGTCTACTGTCATTGTGATACCTCGTTTTCCGTTATATGCGCTCGATTAATCTCAATTAATCAGTGGGCGCGGTGGACTGTTAACCACCCCAGTACATTGTGCTTTTTATTGACCAATCACTTTTTGAACCACTTCAATCAAGCGTTTTGGGTCAAAAGGTTTCACCAGCCAGCCGTTCGCACCCGCTGCTTTGCCTTTTGCTTTCATCTCATCGCTTGATTCTGTGGTGAGCATCAAGATAGGCACCTTTTGATAGGAACCCAACTCGCGCAAGTTCTTGATCAAAGTCAGGCCATCCATGATGGGCATGTTTTGGTCTGTTAACACCAAATCTACTGTTCGCTCTTTCGCTTTGGTTAAGCCAAGCCACCATTTGACGAAGAGAACCTGAGTCATCGACTGCTAAAATTGTTTTTGCCATTTCGTACTCACTTTTACTTTGTTAAAAATAACCACCCAAGAATTTGTTGCCTATTTGTTGTCCGTTTTAAAACAAATCAATATCGCCTGTGGCCATATCCTGTTGCCCTACCACTTTTCTTAAACTGCCAGAAAGGGCATGGCTGCTGTTGTCGAATGTTTCATGAATATTGGCCAAAAATCTGGCAATATCGTTATGCTCACGATTCGCATCCATGTCATAACCATGTTCTGCCAACTCTCGCAGCAATTCTTTTAATCCATTCACACGATTAATCGTGCGGTGCAGTAGCTGATTGGTCATGTCTTGAAATTGCATCCCAGTAACTACAGAATTCACCTCATCACCAATTTTTTGTTCATAGTCGTTTAGGGCAAACGTCATGGCCTCATTGCATTGCCCGGAGGTCATCAACAAGTTATGCTGCTGTGCAATCAATTCATGAATTTTCATAAAGCTGACGCTCAGCTTTTCAATCGCTTCATTCAATAAGAAAGCGGTTTGCTGTAAATCTGACTCGACCTCAAGCAAATGCTGCTCTCCGTGACTGGCCACGGCAGCTAAAAGTGTTCTTAACTCTTGGATAGGTAATGTGTTCATAGTCATCATCATGCCTCATCGTTCTTGTTCTTAATTGGTTGAATACCGCTGTAAAACATGCCTATTTTTGCCCTAACGCCCTACTTCCGATGCTGTCGTAGATGCTGTCGATGCAGGCGCAACCGGCACAGCCCCCATCGCATCTGGTGCTGTCAATTCAGCTTTTTCCGTCTCTGCATCCTTCAATGCTTCTTCCTCGGCCTGCTTGTTCATCACCACTAAACTGATGCGACGATTGGTCGGGTTATAAGGATTGTCTTTGTCGTACAATTGTGCAGAGGCTAGGCCTACCACCCTGAGCAATTTCGATTCATCCATACCGCCTGCAATGAGCTCTCTGCGAGATGAGTTGGCACGATCGGCTGACAACTCCCAGTTGCTGTAACCCTTTTCACCGTTGGGATAAGGCGAAGCATCGGTGTGCCCAGACAAGCTGATTTTGTTCTGCACGCCATTCAGCATCTTGCCAATTTCGTGCAGTATTTCTCTGGCGTATGGCTGCAATTCAGCTTTAGAGGACTCAAACATCGGGCGATTTTGTTCATCCAGAATCTGAATGCGTAAGCCTTCCGGGGTGATATCCAACATCAGTTGGCTTTTAAATTTTTTAAGTGTTTCGCTTTGATCGATGGTCTGCTCGATTTTTTGTTTCAAATCCTCGAGCTTGGCCTGCTCAGCTTTTTTCAATGCTTCTTTGGCATCTTCAATCGTGACTTTTTTCTCTTTGCCTGGAGGGCCTTCCACAGGTTTCACTTGACCCTGTTTCTTAGTGATGTCTTTGCCGCCGGTGTTCTTTAACAATGAGTCTGTAACACCCACGGCCGGGCCGCCCAGCATGGCGACTTTAAGAGGTGTTTTAAAATATTCGGCAATGCCTTCTTTTTGCGCTTTAGAGGTAGAACCCAACAACCACATCAGTAAAAAGAACGCCATCATCGCCGTCACAAAGTCGGCGTAGGCAATTTTCCAAGCACCACCGTGGTGTCCACCACCACTTTTCTTAATTTTCTTAACGATAATCGGTGCAATGCGATCTTCAGCCATGGCAACTTCCTTTGGTTAGGTATGCAAGTTGAGTTAAGTCCATCGTTTTTATTTACCCTTGGTCTGTTTCACATGGTCTTCTAACTCAGCAAAGCCAGGACGCTCTGTGGAGTAAAGCACTTTGCGGCCAAACTCAACAGCAATCGCTGGCGCATAGCCATTTAAGCTGGCCAATAAGGTAACCTTCACGGTTTGGAACATCTTGGTGGACTCTTCAAGTTTTTGCTCAAGCAAACCTGATAAGGGCCCCACAAAACCGTAGGCCAATAAAATACCCAAGAAGGTACCCACCAAGGCGTGCCCAATAAGTACGCCCAACTCATTAGGGGGTAAATGTAAACTTTCCATGGTGTGTACCACGCCCATCACCGCAGCGACAATGCCAAACGCTGGCAAGGCATCACCCATTTTAGAAATACAATGCGCAGGCACATGGCCTTCCATATGATGGGTTTCAATTTCATTGTCCATCAGGTTTTCTACTTGAAAGGCGTCCATATTGCCGGACACCATTAAGCGTAAGTAGTCTGTAATAAACTCAACCAGATGATGGTCATGCAGAATCTTTGGATATTTTTGGAAGATGGTGCTGGACTCAGGATCTTCGACGTCTTTTTCAATCGACATCATGCCTTCTTTGCGGATTTTGCTTAGAATTTCGTACAAGAGTGCTAACAACTCCATGTACATGGCTTTAGTGAATTTTGAGCCTTTAAACACGCTGGGCAGCGCCTTCATGGTGGCCTTAATGGCTTTGTTATCGTTACCAACTACAAATGCACCAATCGCACCGCCAAAAATCATTAAAACTTCCAACGGCTGCCATAAGCCGCCCAAGTGCCCGCCCGCCATGGCATATCCACCGAAAATAGTGCCGCAAATTACAACGTATCCAATGATGACAAACATGTTCTCGTCTCCGAACCACCAATAAAAAACTTCTTAAATTGGTATCAGAATAACAAGCAAGGTCATAAATCAATTGAGGGAATAAAGGGTATTTACTAGGCTTTTATTACTAATCGTCAAATGGTGCGGTATCACACTTTAATGGGGTACCAACATATTAAAGCGCTGATTAAAATCAGCGCCTAAGCGTGACCAGTGCTAGATTACATGCGCCAAACGTAGAGCTTAGGCGTGGTTTGTCCGGTATGGATGATTTGATTGGGCACGGCGTCAGGGATCTCGAATTCCAAGCTCACCAATAAGCTGCCTTTGCGCATTTCTTGTTTGGCTTTTAGCCACAAGTTTGGCATGGCTGCCGGTGATAAATAAGCAAACACGATGTCGTATTCAGAGAAGTTGAGTGCTTCATAATTACCCATCGTAAATGCTGCGCTTGAACCTTGCATACCAGCACGCACTTTGCTAACCAACCATGGTAATGGTGCAATCTCAATGCCCTCCACAATGTCATCTGGGCGACGTTGTGCAATGTACATGGATAAATCACCCAAGCCACTGCCAATATCGATCATGCGCAAGGGTTTTCTGGGGCTGTGTTGTTGCATCAATACAAATAAAGCATGCCACACCGATGGACGGGAAGGATAAAACGGTACACGTGTTTTAAAGGTGGTCCAGTAAATAGCCAGCGTTAACACAAATCCTACGAGATAAACACTGTTGGGGACTTGTGCAATCGACATCATCCATAAGGCGATGGGGAAGAAAAAGTGAATCCAGCGCCACCATATGGCCATACCTGCACATATAGCGAGTGTAGTGGCAATCATTGATTGCAGCAGCACTAATGTGAAAATATAAAAAGTTAAGTCTAATTTAAACAATGGGTTATCAACACCACTGCCCATATTGGCATAAAGCCAAATCAATCCTAACGACACCGCTTGCACCATGAGCGCGAGTAAAGCCGGCGTTTTGTTTAGGCTTTGCAGTACCCGCGTATACCAAGCCACTGGTTCAAACAAGTTAGCATGTCTTTGGCGCGTATGAATCTGCATGGTATTACCCTCTAGCCTATTTGCTAACCGTTACTCTTAAGCTGTCATACTCACTAGTTTGTAGCTTAACTCTTTGGCTTTTTTGGTTTTACCGGCACGTGAAGGCACGTGGCATAAGTTGCAAACGTATTGTTGGTTCAAATCATACGTATTCACGATAAATTGACCACCGCAGCAGTTGCAGCCTTTCAGTGTCAACATTTTGCTTTCCACAAAACGGACCAATGTCCAAGCGCGGGTCAATGACAATACTGGCTCTGCCTCTGGGTCTGCGTTCTCATCTGTTACTTGTTGCAGATACAAACCGTAAGCTTTGATAATCGCTTGAATACCGCTTACATCTGCATAGTCCACCATAAATTTATAGATATTATAAAAAATGGAGGAGTGAATATTAGGCTGCCATGTTAAGAACCAGTCGGTTGAGAATGGCAACATACCTTTTGGTGGTGAACAGCCTTTCATTTCTTTATAGAGTTTAATCAGGCGCTCACGCGATAATGTGGTCTGTGATTCTAGTAGCTGTAATCTGCCTCATTCACTACGCTTTTCTTTTGCATGATAAACCCCTTTATCTCAATATCGCGTTGGCGACTATGCCATTGCTTCTGCAGTTTGGCCTGCCATTAACACTGCTGTATGCAAGTGTGCTTGTGCACGGTCTTTGGTGTAATTAGTCAGCATGCTTAAAATGTCGCTGTCATCAAAACGGAAGCGTGCTAACATCATGTTGGTGTTGCAAAGTTTTAACAATTGCAAGTTAGTTAAACCTTCCAACAAATCTGCAATGTCTTTGCTGATACCCAAGCGGAAAATGGCTGTGGCTTTGTCAGCGCGAATCAATTGCTGAGCTAACATTAAGTAGTTTAAGTTTGCATCTTTAATTTCTAACATCATTTCTTCTTGATTCATGATTTTCCCCGTTCGTTGTTTGCTGTTAAACAATGTGTGTTGCGTTAGGCGTACTTTGAACTTATTGATGCCGTGCAACAATTGGGGTTTGTCGGTTAATTGCGTAGGATAAGCAGGCGCGAGCATGTAGGCGTTTGTCCTACAAACGCCTACATGCTGCATATGAACTCTAGTTAAATCAATCACTTAAATACTAAAGAGTATTCAAGTTTCCATCTAAATCTGGTTAGAAGATTGCGCTCATCGCTGGTTTCTCATCAAAATTTTAAAAAATAATTAAAGTTTTATTCCAATACTGCCGTTAGTACTTCGGTCATGTTGATTCGTACAACACACCACCATCAATCGAATCTTTTTACGTCTATCTCAATTAACGGTTTTGCTTTAAAAAACTTTAGAAAAAAATCAAAATATTTTTAAAAAAATTAATAAGTGATTGATTTTAATAATTAAAAAAGTTAAATAAATTTAAATTTTTGTCTAAAACCAACCAATTTCAACTGCCATTCAGTAGCACTGCCTGAAAGAAAGGGGGGAATAAACCCTTTTATTCTCAAGATGTAATTGTCATGACTTATCTAATAATTCAATCATCGATATTGAAGTGATGAATGTAACTAGAGATAAATCATGGCTGAAGAAAGTGATTTAGAGAAAACCGAAGAGGCCTCCCCTAAGCGATTAGAAAAAGCTAGGGAAGAAGGCGATGTGCCCCGCTCTCGCGAGTTGGCGGCATGTGCTGTGCTGTTTGCAGCCGGTTTAAGCCTGATGATGTTGCAACAACCACTCAATACTGCTTTAAAAGAGTCACTAAAGTCTGGCTTACAGTTTGACCGCACCATGGCGTTCGACCCAGTGACTTTATTAATGAAGTCTTCTCATACAGTCATGGACTTACTCATTGCCTTTGCACCGCTCGCACTGATCTTGTTAGCAGTGGCCATAGCCTCACCAGTGCTTGTCGGTGGTTGGGTATTTAGTAATAAAGCGTATATGCCACAATTTGGTCGCCTCAATCCACTCCGTGGTATTGGCAATATGTTCTCCAAAAATGCTTTGGCTGAGTTGATTAAATCCATCGGCAAAGCCTTCATCGTATCAATAGTGGCTTATTGGGTAGTGAGCAGCGATATGGAACCCATCATGTCACTCTCGAATATGCCGATTGAAGCAGGCATCTCAGAAGTCAGCGATTTAATGATGACTGGCTTTTTAACCATTGTGGCTGCACTCATTTTTATCGCGGCTATGGATGTGCCTTATCAGCTCTATCACTATGCTGAAAAACATAAAATGACCAAAGAAGAAGTCAAGCAAGAGTCTAAAGAAACTGATGGCAACCCAGAAATCAAAGGCAAGATTCGCCAACAACAACGTGAGATGGCACGCCGTCGCATGATGTCAAAAATCCCAACGGCAGATGTAGTCATCACTAACCCTACGCACTATGCGGTGGCGGTGAAATACCAAGAAGAAGGTATGAGCGCGCCGATTGTGGTCGCCAAAGGTGCAGATGCCGTGGCATTAAAAATCCGTGAAATTGCCAAAGAACACAAAATTGTGACTTTAGAGTCACCTAAACTTGCCCGTGCTTTGTATGCACATACTGAGTTGGATCAAGAAATCCCAGAGGCTCTGTATGCAGCAGTGGCTGAAGTATTGGCTTATGTATTCCAATTACGCATCTTCAAACAACAAGGTGGTTTCCAACCAGAAGCCCCTAAAACATTGCCAGTGCCAGATGCACTAGACCCACACAGTTTATTGCCTGCCCCTAACTTAATGATGAACGGAGGTACTGCATGAACAACCTACCTCCATGGTTAGCCAATATGGGTGCGCGTTCAGCGGCTGCACCAGTCATCATCATCATGCTCTTAGCCATGATGATTTTGCCATTGCCAGCTGTGATGCTCGATGTGTTCTTTAGCTTCAATATCGCACTGTCCATCCTAGTATTGATGATCGGTTTGCAAACCAGAAAAGCACTGGATTTTATTGCCTTCCCAACCGTATTGCTGATGACTACCATGTTGCGCTTATCCCTCAACGTGGCCTCTACCCGTGTGGTACTGACAGAAGGCCATACTGGCCCAGATGCTGCTGGTAAAGTGATTGAAGCCTTTGGCCACTTCTTGATTGGTGGCAATTATGCAGTGGGTATTGTGGTGTTTGTGATTCTCACCATCATCAACTTTACCGTGATTACCAAAGGTGCTGGCCGGATTGCCGAGGTAGGTGCACGCTTTACCTTAGATGCGATGCCAGGTAAACAAATGGCGATTGATGCTGACCTGAACGCAGGCCTAATTGGCGAGGATGAAGCTCGCCGCCGCCGTACCGAGGTGGGTCAAGAATCAGAATTCTACGGCGCCATGGACGGTGCAAGTAAATATGTACGTGGTGACGCGATTGCTGGCATCTTGGTCATCATTATTAACATTGTGGGTGGCTTGATTGTGGGCATGGTGCAACACGACATGCAATTTGGCGATGCCGTGGCAAATTACACCTTATTAGCCATTGGTGATGGCTTAGTGGCACAAATCCCATCCCTCATTATTTCTGTGGCAGCCGGTGTAGTGGTATCACGTGTGGCCAATAACGAAGACATTGGTGGTCAATTGATTACCCAATTATTCAACAACCCTACCGTGATTTATCTCACAGCGGGCATTATCGGCGGCATTGGTTTGATTCCTGGTATGCCTCATTTTGCATTCTTGATGTTAGCCGCTATTTTGGCAGGCATCGCATACGCAGTTGACCAACAAAAAGCGCAAGCTGCGTTAGAGCCAGAAGTGGAAGCACCCGCAGAAGTCATCACCGAAGTGGAAGAAGCTAGCTGGGATGATGTCGTGCCCGTGGATATCGTGGGCTTAGAAGTCGGCTATCGCTTAATTCCTTTGGTAGATAAAGCCCAAGGTGGTGATTTGCTTAAACGCATTAAAGGTATCCGTAAGAAATTTGCTCAAGAAGTGGGCTTCTTGGCCCCTACTGTGCATATTCGCGACAACCTAGAGTTACGTCCAAACAGCTATCGCGTCACATTAAAAGGTGTAGAAGTGGCGACTGGCGAATCTAACTTTGGTCAATTCTTGGCGATTGATCCAGGTGCAGTCACCGGCCCATTAGAAGGTGCAGTGACTACAGACCCAGCGTTTGGTTTACCTGCCGTTTGGATTGATGCCAGCATGCGTGACCATGCACAAGCCATGGGCTATACCGTGGTAGACGCAGGCACTGTAATTGCCACACATCTCAACCATATGATTTCTATGCACGCTGCAGAGTTACTGGGCCGCGAAGAAGTGCAAAAATTGTTGGATCATGTCGCTAAAGAATCACCCAAATTGATTGAAGATTTGGTACCAAAACTCTTATCTTTTGCCTTGGTGCAAAAAGTGTTGCAAAACCTATTAACAGAAGGCGTGCACATCCGTGATATGCGCACCATCTTAGAAACACTCTCAGAGTACGCCACACAAACAGTGGACGCCAACGAACTCACTGCCTTGGTGCGTGTAAAACTTGGCCGCGCCATTGTGCAAGACTTGTTCCCAGTGGGCAATGAAGTCACTGCCATGACACTGGATAGCAACCTGGAGCGTATTTTGTTACAAGCCTTACAAAACAATGCCAACAACAATACATCGATTGAGCCAGGGATTGCAGAAACATTGGCCAGACAAGCCGAAGTGGTCTCAAAACAACATGAGCAAATGGGCTTAACGCCTGTGCTATTAGTACCCGCGCCATTGCGTGCAGCGTTGGCCAAATTTTTACGCCGTTCTGTTCCACATCTTCGTGTGTTATCGCATGAAGAATTACCCGATTCAAAAACCATTCGCGTCACTAGTCTTATTGGAGGTCAAGCATGAACATTAAACGATTTTTCGGAAAAAACTCACGCGAAGCGTTGAGCATGGTACGTAAAGCCTTAGGCGAAGACGCGGTGATTATTTCTAATCGCGCCAGCAATGGTGGCAACGAAATTTTGGCAGTGAGCGAATCGGACATGCATGCCATGGCCAATCAATTTAGCCCACTGAATGGTGACAGCTTGGATAGCCCCACCATACAAATGCCGCAAGAGGCTTATGAAGAGGAAGAAGTGGACTTCTCTGAAGCACCTACCCTGCTCTCCATTTTGAATCAGAACAAACGTGCGGCCAGCCAACCAGAATTTGCACCAGAAAGACCAAGAGCTGCAGCGCCTACACGTGCTCCAGTGCAAAATCCAGCGGCCAATATGGCGCCGCCAACGCAGGCACCTGCGGCTAGACGTGCACCGGTGGCACAACCCAACTATATGCAACCCAACTATGCACAAGCTAGTTTTGAGATGCCCTTGCAAGATGAAATTGCTGGCATGTCACACCAAGAGTTAAGTGAGCAATTCCGCATGATGATGCAAGAAATGCGCGGCATGCGCAGCAGTGTGCAAACACAGCTCACCACCATGACATGGAATAACCACCTGCAAAACAATCCAGTAAAAGCCAAAATTTTGAGCACTTTATTGGCTGCTAACTTTAGCGCATCGCTCTCTAGACAATTGGCAGAAAAATTACCTAACAGCTTGGATTTATCTAGAGCGTCTGCATGGATTAAAGGCGCGTTGGCCAGAAATCTAGACACAATTAAAGACGAAAGTGAATTGCTAGATCAGGGCGGCGTGTTTGCCTTGGTTGGCCCGACGGGTGTTGGCAAAACCACCACCACAGCCAAACTGGCTGCACGTTACGTCATGAAACACGGTACGCAAAACTTAGGCTTAATTACTACCGATGGCTACAGAATTGGCGGACACGAGCAATTACGCATTTACGGCAAAATTTTGGGCGTGATGGTGTATGCCGTGAAAGACGAAGCTGATTTAAAAATTGCACTGAACGAGCTTAAACACAAACACACCATTTTGATTGATACCGTGGGCGTGAGTCAGCGTGACCGCATGGTGACCGAGCAAATTGCCATGCTCTCTAACATGAATGTAAAAATTAAAAAGCTTTTATGCTTAAACGCTACCTGCACAGGTGAAACCTTAACTGACGTCATTCGCGCCTACAAAGGCCGTGCATTGGATGGCTGCATTATCACCAAACTGGATGAAGCCGCCACCATTGGCAACACCTTGGATGTGATTATTCGCGAAAAACTTAAATTGTATTACACCACCCACGGTCAACGCGTGCCTGAGGACATCAAAATGGCCAATAAGGTTGAATTGATTTCCCGAGCAATGACCCTTAACTCGACCAGTTGGCCATTCCAATATCTGGAAGAAGAACTGCCATTTGTGGTGGCCAATGTTGATAACTACGCTGATTACGTCAAAGCAACGGAGGTAGGCCATGCTTAATATTCAACAGGATCAAGCCGCTGGCTTACGCAGAATTATGGCGGCACCTGCGCCGCGCATTATCTCGATTATTTCTGCTGCCGCTACGCATGATAAATCACGTTTGATGACCAATTTGGCGGCATCCATCAGCGATCAAGGCAATAAAACCTTGGTGGTGCATGCTTCTAAAGAATCATCCGAATCCTTTTATGGCATCAATGCGTTACCGACGCTAATCGACACAGGACTCAAAAAAATTGCACTGAACAAAGCGATTCATTTGTCTCAACATGGCTTCTCTATCGCCAAAATGATGCAAAAAAGTCAATTGGATCAAATGCTGAATTACAGCATGAGTGAATACCTGACAGGCTTATTCAACACACTGGCCAACCAATATGAAATCTTGCTGGTAGATGCCTCTTTGAATAAAGCCCATTTGCTCCCGATTAGCTTGCTCAATGATGGCGAAATCATTATTCAGCTGACGCGTGAGCCTGAATCAATTAAAGATGCTTACGCCATGATTAAAAACATCTACAGTCAGATTGGCCGTCGTCACTTTGGCATTATTGTGGATAACGCCACGGAGCAACAAGCCAAGGTGGTATTTAACAATATTTCGTCTGTCGCCAAACGCTATATGCGTGTCGATTTGGAATTTTTTGGCGCCATTCCCAAAGATGACCATTTAAGCAAAGCGTCTCAGTTAGGGCGTTCTGTAGTAGAGGCGTTTCCATTAGCAACGGCGTCGAATGCATTTAAGAAAATGGCGTTGAAATTAAATTACAAACAAGTAGCACCTGCAGAGTTTATGTCTGCGCAATTTGCCCAAGAACAATACGCCTGAGTTTAGGCCAAAGGTCATTTATGTATACAGTTACCGGAAAACACGATCAAACGAGTGACATGCTTGCAAAACACGCAACCATGGTTAAAAAGCTCGCTTACCAGCTCAAGGCAAAACTACCGCCCAGTGTGGAGTTAGATGACCTGATACAAGCAGGTATGATGGGATTGTTGGATGCGATTAATCGTTACGAGGACACGCATGGTGCGCAGTTTGAAACCTATGCTGCCCAACGTATCCGTGGTTCCATGTTAGATGAACTACGTAGCGCGGATTGGGTGCCTCGCAGTGTGCGTAAAAGCATGCGCGATATCGAAAGCGCCATCCATCAATTGGAGCAACAACTTGGCCGCTCTCCTTCAGAAAACGAGATTGCGAAAAAGCTGGATGTTTCACTGCAAGACTACTATGAAACCTTGGGGGATTGCCAAGGCCATCAACTCGTCTATTACGAAGACTTTCATGATGAGGAAAATGGTGGTGAACACTTTTTAGATCGCTTTCTGGATGATGCAAGTAGCGACCCGATAAAAGGTTTGTTGGAAAGTGATTTCCGTGAAGCTTTGATTGAATCCATTGAAGCGTTGCCAGAACGCGAAAAAATACTGATGGGCCTTTACTACGAGCAAGAACTTAACCTTAAAGAAATTGGTGCCGTGATGAGCGTCTCAGAATCTCGCGTTTGCCAATTGCACAGCCAGGCTGTGGCGCGTTTACGTGCCCATTTGAAAGAAAGAGCATGGACTGGGGTAGTTTAGCCGGCCTCGCCATTGCCCTGCTAGGGCTGCTGATTGGCCAAGCGGTTGAAGGGGGGCAAATTGCCTCGCTTGTGCAGCCGGCTGCGCTACTGATTGTGCTGTTTGGCACTTTTGGCGCGGTGTTGCTCCAAAGCAATTATCCGACTTTTATGGCTGGGCTAGTCATGGCAAAGCAAGTATTTGTAATCCCCAATGACGACAGGCACGAACTGGTCGCCCGCATCAATGCATGGGCGATATTTGCACGTAAAGAAGGTATTTTCATGTTAGAAAACTTCTTATCGCGCGAATCAGAGCCTTTTATCCGCAAAGGTTTGCAGCTCATGATTGACGGCACACCGCCAGATCGCATCCGTGAGATTTGCGCCATTGATATGCATTTTTATGAATTAAAGCAACGCAATGCCGCCAAGATTTGGAGCGCGGCTGGCGGCTACTCCCCCACTATTGGTATTTTGGGGGCGGTGATAGGCTTGATTCATGTCATGGAAAACTTATCTGACCCCAGCAGATTGGGTAGCGGGATTGCCATTGCGTTTGTGGCCACCATTTACGGTGTGGCCTTGGCCAACTTAGTGTTTCTCCCTATTGCTGGCAAATTAAAAACGTTGATTAATCAAGAAATGATGCGTCGCGAGATGCTACTAAACGCTTGGGTCTCTATCGCCAGAGGTGATCATCCCAAGATTGTAGATGAGCGTTTGCAATCGTATTTGCACTAGCCCCCTGACAACACCATGATTAGACGGCAGCCCTTTGATGATGATGACGATAATCCAGACCGCTGGTTAGTCTCATATGCAGATTTCATCACCCTACTCTTTGCATTTTTTGTGGTGATGTATGCTATTTCTTCTGTCAATTTAAGCAAATACAATGCACTGACTAATGCCATGGGCAGTGCATTTACTGGTAACAATCCGCAATCCATTCAAATCAAAAAGTTGGAAGTCAAACCGCAACCGGAAAAAACCATCATTAAACCGTTGCCACTCAGTTATTTGTATCAAGAAAAATCCAAACGCGAACGTGAGAACATGGCGCGTATGGGGGTGGATATCTCCAATAAATTAAGCCCGCTGATACAAGAAGGCAAAGTACAGGTCATGCAAAACAACCGAGGTGTACGCATCGATATCAACGACAGTGTGCTGTTTACCGCTGGTTCTGCTGATATTTCTGGGGCAGCCATAGCATTACTCAATGAGATTGGCACCATTTTGAATACCAATCAGCGCCTGATTCAAGTGGAAGGACACACCGATAATACGCCTATCCATAATCAATTATTTTTTTCAAACTGGGAATTATCTGCAGTGCGTGCCACCACCGTAGTGCGCCTATTAAATCAGGCAGGAATCACTGAAACTCGCTTAAGTGCAATTGGTTATGGCGATACACAACCCTTGAGTAGCAGTGATACTGAGTTTGGACGTGCTAAAAATAGACGCGTTTCGATATTGATTTTGTATGAAACCAATAGTCCAGTCGATGATAATTTAGAAATCAGGCCACAATTGTCTGTAGAGCAGACAGGTAGTCCTGTGGCTCTAGATAGAGCGATACCGGCTACAACTGCGCCAAAAGCTCCCATCCTGCAAGCGCCTCTACCAGCACCTAGTGCGCAATAGTTTTAAACGAAGCGTTAAACTGTTCAATATCCATAGGCCTTCCAAAGTAGAACCCTTGGTAACGCCTACAACCGTTAGTCAACAATAGCTCGCGTTGCTCTAAAGTCTCCACCCCTTCAGCAATCACGCCTATGTACATGCTCTGTGCCATCGCAATAATCGTGCGCACAATCGTTCTATCGTGACTGTCTGTCACAATATCGCGTACAAAAGATTGGTCAATTTTAAGTTGGTAGAGTGGCAGGCGTTTCAGGTACTGCAGAGATGAATAACCCGTGCCAAAATCGTCCAATGAGAACTGAACACCCACTTGTCCTAGCGTGTTCATATCCTCGACAGTCTCTTCAACGTTTTCAAGCAACATGCTCTCAGTGAGCTCCAACCTTAAATACATAGGGTCTATGCCATATTTTTCGATACAGTTTTTCACCTGCTGTACAAAATCTGGTTGCCTGAACTGTTTAGCACTGATATTGACTGACAATGTCAGCTCTCGAGTATTCGCGTTATTTTGCCAAGCTTTAATCTGTGCGCAAGCAGAATCCAATACCCATGCACCGATTGGAAGAATGAGTCCTGTTTCTTCTGCCAATGGAATAAAGTCTGCGGGTGAAATCATACCGCGCTCAGGGTGCATCCAGCGTATCAACGCCTCGGCACCAAAGGGTTGGCCTAGGTGATCCACTTGCACTTGGTAATACAACGTTAATTGATTTTCGCTGAGCGCTTTTCTCAACTCTGCTTCCAGCCCTACTAAGGCAGTGATATTGGCCTGCATTTTAGGGTCAAAGAATCGGTAAGTGTTGCGTCCAGATTTTTTGGCTTGGAACATGGCAATATCTGCCTGCTGCAATATTTCCTCGCCATCTAACTTTTGCTGACCAAACAAGGTAATGCCCACGCTTGCGCTGATGTGATGCTTTTGTTTGGCGATGGTATATGGTTTATTTAGAGCTCTTAGCACACGAGCAATCACCAGCTCAACTTGCTTTGCAGCCTCAATAGGTTCGCTGGAAAGGCCTTCCAGCAATAGCACAAACTCATCACCACCTACGCGCGCAATGGTGTCTGCCGCATGTAAGTTTGCCCTTAAACGATTGGCCACTTCCAGTAGCAGCATATCACCAATATCGTGCCCTCTTGAGTCATTGATGGTTTTAAACTGATCTAAATCCAGATACATCAGTGCTCCGTTAGCACCCGACTCTAAGTTCATCGCGATTGAGCGCTTCACTTGTTCAAATAAAAATCTGCGATTTGGTAAACCGGTGACATCATCGTAATACGCAAGGTGTGCAATTTTAGAAATGGACTCATTACGCTCCAATGCAATGCTTATTAGCCTAGCTGACTGCTCAATCAACGTAATATCAAATTCATCTGGCGTTTGTGCACCATGGTGATATATGCCAAAAGCACCAAGCACATTACCTTTAGAGCCCATAATAGGCTCCGCCCAGCTTGAGCCTATGCCATATTGTTGCGCAATCTCTCTTTTTTTAGTCCCATATGGGTGCGTCATGACATCCTCTACAATCACGCGCTCTTTGGTAAAGGCTGCCGTTCCGATAGAACCAGCGCCCATGCCAATTTTCATGCCCTCCAAAGATTGTACAAATCCATCTGGCAAGCTCAGCGCAGAGGCTATATGCAATTGCTTGGTCTTTTCATCCAACAATGCAATTAAGCAAAACATGGCCGGATTAATTTGCTCCAGCCCGGATACGATGCTATCCAGCACCACTTGCAGATTTTCCTCACTGACTACCAATTCAAGCATGCGGCTTCTAAATTGCTCGTAATTGGACATGCGGCGACGGTTGGAAATATCCCTTGCAAAACCCACCGTCCCAACCACTTTATCACCCACAATGACCGGAGACTTGTAAGCTTCAAACCATAAGCGCTTACCTTCCACTTCAATGATTGCATCCAAAGTCTTTGGCTCACGGCTCAGCATCACTGCTTTATCTTGGGCACGGTAAGAATCTGCTAAATCGGGTGTCCAGAAATCCGAGTCTGTTTTACCAATCACTTGATCAAATGCAGTTGCGCCACATGCGTGCAAAAATGCACGATTCACAGTGAGAAAACGGCTATCTTTGTCTTTTAACCAGACCATGAACGGGAAGTTATCAAGCAAAGAACGTTGGTAGGCCTCTTTTTGCCTTAGCTCTAGCTCGGCCTGTTTCATGGCCGAAATGTCAAACAGTGTCATGCGCACCATCGACTGATTTTCCATGGCGTCTGTCCGCACGCAACTCAGCTTCACATCTACATGGGTATTGGCCTCTTCATTCGAGAGGTTAAGCTCAAACTCTTGTTCGGCACCTTCTTGCAAACCTTTAAGCACGGCAAACTGTGTTTGCCAGTATTTTTTATGCGATTGAGAAACAAAGTGCGCAAAACGTTCTTTTCCTAAATCTTTGCGCTTCAGGCCTAGAATAGAACGCGCTTTCCAATTGGCTTCTGACACCATACCGCTTTCATTCACTGTTAGATAACCCACTGGGGCAAACTCATACAAATCCATGTAGCGTTCATTTGATTCCAACAAGGCTTGCTGTGTTTTACGTAACTTCGCCTGCTCTTCTTTACGCTCAGTAATAATATCGAACACACCTAACAAACCAATAATCTGATTATTTGAATTGCTAAGCGGCACCTTTGATTTCAATGCCCAGTCACGTTTACCTTGATGATTGATAACCTCTTCTTCGTAAAACAATTTTGATTCAGCCGCTTGCATAATAGCGGTATCGTCTCGTTTGAATTTAACGGCATACTCGGATGGAAAGAAGTCTTCATCTGTTTTACCAAAAATATCAGCTGGATCTTGCAAGCCCATATCTTGCGCGAAGGTTTTGTTGCAACCTAAATAGCGTGACTGTTTATCTTTCCAAAAAATTCTGGAAGGCACAGCATCAATGACGGTGATCAGTAAATAACGAGACTCCTCTATGGCTGATTGCAGCGCATTTTGCTCGGTAATATCCCTAATGACACACACATAATTACCGGCTAATTGATTATCATCCACGACTGGTGTAATCGTGATTTCATTTAAAAAAGGACTCCCCTCTTTGTGGTAGCTAATCACCTCGCCAGAGTAGGCTAAATTTTGCGCCAGTAGCTGCTGAATTTCATTCAAAGTATCTGCATTAGTGTGCGTCGAATACAAAAAATCAAGGTTTTTGCCAGACAAATCATCTGAGGTATAACCCGTAATTCTGGTGAAAGCATCATTCACTGCCACGATATTTCGCTGACTATCAGCGACCACCACCCCCTGCGAAATAGCGCGAAATGCATAAGAGTCAATTCTAAGTTTGTCTTGTGCTTTCTTTTGTTCTGTAACGTCGCGAACTAAAATGACATAGGTATCTTTAGGGTCCTCTTTATTATTTCTGACGACTGACAATTCAAACCAGCGCTTACCTTGTAACAAATCCAGGCCAAACTGTTTACCCTGCGATCTTCCGTCCCGCTTAGATTCTTGAATCGCCTCTAAAATCAATTGGCAAGCGCGTTTAGGTAAAAACACATCAATCGGCTCACCAATAAATGCGTTGTGTGATGCGCCCAATAGCTCTTGTGATGCTGAGTGCACCGATTGGCACATACCAAACTCATCGGCCTCAAATAGCAAATCAGGCACCGAACCTAATTTGGCATGCAATGCAATACCGCCCATCATTGCGGTCTGCTGCAGTTGCTTATTCTCCGTGATATCTTTGATATAGCCAGTCCATAAAATACTACCGTCTGGTTCTAGCTCTGGTGAGGAATTACCGAATAACCAACGCACGGTCTGATTATCGTATTTAACGCGGAACTCGCACTGCCATGGGGAAAGCTGTTCTGCCGATACGCGACCAGTTTGCACAAAGCGGTCGTAATCGCGCGGGTCAATTCGGTTCAATAGCTCAGTGGCATCTTCTTTGACTTGCTCGGGCGTTAAACCAAATAGCGTTTCAATATGCGAACTGGAAAATGGAATGCTGATCGATTTATCAGGCATTAGGCGAAACTGGTAAATCATCCCTTGCAAATGCTGGGTGATTTTTGAAAGTAGACTTAAAGCGTGTTCACCAGCTTTAGCTACATCTTGGTCAGTAGGGCCCATTTTCAACTTTCAATCATCTCAAGTCAAACAACGGATTTCTACTTTGTTTTAGAAAAAATGGTAACTTAAATGTGCGTACACATACGCTGTAATTCACCACACTCATTTCCAAAAACAATGATGTTCAACTTATTTTTATTGTTGTATAAACATACACTTGTTGATGTATATTTATGTAGTAGATTCAGTATTGAATGATGCAAAGATTATTGAGCATTGTCAATAAGTTTGTGTGAATTATTTTTAAACGATAAGTGGGCCGCGCAGATAGTGTTGCGATTTGGTTTGCCCGTTTTTGCCATAGGTATCTGTACGCACAGATTCCCCTTGTAAATGGCTGAGCATTTGTTGATTACGATTGAAATGCTTATTGATGAGCACGCCGTTAAGGCGGTTCATTTCTTTTGCTTGCACCAATGCTTTCTGAAAGTTATCCCAAGCACGATTCAGCATAGGTTTGGCTTGTACCATTAACCATTTAGCCATACCTTTTTCGTTTGGTTCATAGCCATTTGTAGCTAACGCATCATAACGATTTTTAGCAGCCACACTCAACTGTTGTAGCAACACCAGACGCTTGTCTATTAGTTGCTCAATAGTATGCACATCAGACACTACCAACGCAGCCTGTTCCTTCTGTAAGTCGGTTAACAATTGGTTGACCAACATAGCGTCCTGCTCAAAGTTAATGTCTGAGCGCGTTGTTTTAGCTGTCTGAGATGTGGTTAACATAGTGCGCCTCTGCTTCGATTATTTTTTCAGCAAATCTTTCACAGTATCAATTAAGCCATCAGCCACTTTTTCAGAGTTCACTTTAAACTGGCCGCTCTCAATCGCTGATTTGATTGCGTTTACTTTTTCTGCATCGAACACGCCTGAGGTTGAGACATCAGATGTAATCGATTGCAACTGTACTGAAATAGGTGACAAAGTCACATTTTCACTGGATTTAGATGCGCTTGGCTCTGCTTTATTGTTAGCCACTGCATTGGCACCCGTGCCTTTGCCTGCGCCTAACTTGTCTGTACCAAGCTCTACTTTGTTTTTGATGGAATCGTTAATTTTCATGGTGAAATCCTTTTCGCAAAATCTTATGCTAAAACTGCTCAGCTAAAATACTTCTGTATATTAGTGGTATCGGCATAGTTTAAGCGAACTTTAATCCTTTGTGATATTTTTTATCATCATCCACACTACAAGTAAATTTTAATATTAAATTTAATTTATTCATATATTTATATTTAATATCTAATAAATTACTTCAACTTTTCCACCAGTACGGGCAATGCCAGATACCAGTTGTCCGTTGGCCACTTTGACTTGAACGACCTGACCTTCGCTCGCTTTAGCCATGGCTCGACCCTCTGCGGAGACTGAAAATCCCTGACCACTAGAAACCACCATGACCGTTTGCCCTTGTTGTACAACAGGGCTAGCTTTCAGCATATCCTGTCTCAGCACTGTGCCAGCTTTCATCGAGATATTGACTGTACGCCCCACTGCTTGGGCCATGTCAGTAAAAATACCTGCTGGCAATTGTGTCAAATCACCAGATTCAAACAACATATCTTGTTGGGTTACCTGCTGACCTTGTACCAATGGCGCGGATGCAACCAGGTACTGCGCATGCACACTCACTGTGGCTTGAACATAAATCGTCCATGTGGGTGCTGAACAACTCACCCCCACGCTGGTTTTCCCCCAAGGGCGACTGCCATTGGGCATAAACACATTAACGTCAGGACAAGCCGCTAACTTGAGGTTAGGGTCTATGCTACCGGCTTTTACGCTGACTTTACCTGGAAAGCCTACGGTTTGCACACTGAGAAAATCGGTAATTTTTTGTTTGAGTACAGCAATATCTTGCTTTTGTGTGTAGGCAGTATTGGTGGCAACATGCTGTGGATTTGCATCGTTTGCTAGCGCAAAAGAAGTACTCCATACAAAAAAAGCCAATGGCACCAATACTAAGCCATTGATTTTGCTAAATGTTGTTGTGAAAAGTTGCATGATTCAACCTATAAACACACTGAATTAATGATGCATTCTACGCATTTGCCATACAACTTAAGTCATGAAAAGGGCTATTTTTCTCCCTTTATTTCAGCCATAAAACTGCACAACTAAGACTTAGACTTGCACAAGACTGATAAAAGTACATCAGGCATTTGGGTCCAGCACTATTTGACTTTGATACTGATAGACGGAAGGAATTGTGATGTTAAATAAATTAGATGCAGCGTTGAGTTTTCATCAAAATGCGTTACGCGTGCGGAGCCAACGCCAAGAGATTATTGCGGCCAATATTGCCAACGCTGATACGCCCAACTATAAAGCGCGTGATATTGATTTTAAATCGGCCATGCAACAAGCCCTTGGCCAAAGCGCGCAAGCGGGCAGCACTACAAATGGTCTCATCAAAACGTCAGATTTACATTTAAACGCCACACCCAGCAACAATGCAGCAGGCCCTAATGAGCCTTTGTTTAGGCCGATCATCCAAGGCAGTGTTGATGGCAACTCAGTGGATATGGACGTTGAGCGTAACCAGTTTGTAGATAACGGCCTACGCTATGAAGCCAGTCTTAATATGATTAACGGGCAAATTAAGAAAATGCTCACGGCCATTCAAGGCCAATAATTTTCCTTTAAAAGGAGTTCACCATGTCTCTATTTAACGTATTTAATATTTCCGGCTCGGCGATGAGTGCGCAATCACAGCGCTTAAACACTGTGGCCAGTAATTTAGCCAATGCCGATAGCGCGACCAGCGCAAATGGTAAACCGTACAAAGCCAAGCAAGTGGTGTTTAGTGCGATTCCCAGTGCCAACCCGGCGGCCAGTGGCGTTAAGGTGAATAAGGTGATTGAGGATAACGCCCCACCAAAAGTGATTTACGACCCCAAGCATCCACTCGCCGATGACAAAGGCTATGTGACCATGCCGAATGTGAATGTGACAGAAGAAATGGTGAATATGATTTCGGCCTCACGTGCTTACCAAAACAACGTAGAGACCATGAACGCTGCCAAAACGATGCTGATGAAAACACTCAGCATTGGGCAATAAACGAACAATCGCCCAATAAAACATCAATTGAATTTTATAAAGGATAACGCAAATGACAACCGTACAAGGCACTAACGGCGCATCACAAGCCCTACTCGATAACGTGAACGGGACGCAAAAATCAAATACGTCTAGCGTGAATGATGTTCAAGATCGTTTTATGACGTTACTGGTCACGCAAATGAAAAATCAAGACCCATTGAACCCAATGGATAACGCGCAAGTGACTAGCCAAATGGCTCAGCTCTCTACTGTGACTGGGATTGATAAATTAAACGACACCATGTCGGCATTGATTGCGAGCGTGCAAGTTGGTCAGTCCTATCAAGCCTCTGGCATGATCGGCCATAACGTGTTGGTCTCTGGTAGCAATGTGTCTACGGAGGGTGCTGGCGGCTATTTTGGTGTGGAATTGCCAGTAGGCGCAGACAAACTATCCATTGCCATTAAAGACAGTGCTGGCAATACCGTCCGAGACGTTACGCTAGGTGCGCAGAGCGAAGGCACGTTACCACTTACATGGGATGGCAAAACCAACGATGGCTCTGTGGCTGCCACTGGCGACTACAAAATTGAAGTCACGGCAATGATTGGCAGTCAAGCAGTAGAAGCTTCTACGTTAAGTTACGCCAAAGTATTAAGTGTATCTAACGTCAACGGCGGCATTAAGCTGAATTTAAGCAATAACAGCTCGGTCAACACCGCCGATGTAAAAGAGATTTTTTAACGCTTTTAACAAATGTATTTAAGTGTGTCTGGCAAGTATTTATCAGCATCAGTTTAGGAGAACAAGATGAGCTTTCAACAAGGTTTAAGTGGTTTAAACGCAGCATCCAAAACATTAGAAGTGATTGGCAATAACGTTTCCAATGCCAACACAGTGGGTTTTAAGCAATCGCGTGCTGAGTTTGCCGATGTATTTGCCAATTCACTGACAGGCAGTGGCACTTCACAAATTGGGATTGGTACCAAAATTGCCACTGTTGCGCAGCAGTTTACGCAAGGCAATATTAGCAGCACCAACAATCCATTAGACATTGCCATTAATGGTGGTGGATTTTTCCGCATGAGCAATGATGGTGCGATCACTTATACAAGGAATGGTCAATTTCAGATGGATAAAGCTGGCTATATTGTGAATAGCCAAGGCAACCGATTAACTGGATACACCGCTGATATCTCAGGTGTACTAACAGCTGGTGCGCCATCAGAGCTCAACATTAACACCTCTGATTTACAACCGATGGCCACGACTGAAGTAACGGGCATTGCAAATCTAGACTCTAGAAAAACTCCGTTGACTGCAGCTGGCTTTGATCCTACTGACCCGACCACTTACCATAACTCAACAGCGGTTACAGTTTATGATAGCTTAGGTAATGCGCATAACGTGCAAAGCTTTTTTGTAAAAACTAGTGCTAATGTATGGGATATATTTACCACAGCCGATGGCGTACCAACTACTGTATTACCAGCGCCTACTTCAACCCTAACATTTAATGGTACAGGCATAGCACCAACTTCTGTTCCAGCATTACCAACAGTAAACTTTACCCCTACTACTGGCGCAAACCCTGTGTCACTGACATTGGATTACAGTGACAGCACACAATTCGGTTCAGACTTTAGCACGAGTGCTCCCGTGAAAGACGGCTACTCTTCAGGCAGCTTGGCTAGCTTTAGCACCAGTGACAACGGCATGATTATCGGTCGTTATACTAATGGTCAATCGCGTGTATTAGGTCAAGTGGTATTAGCAAACTTCTCAAACCCTAACGGGCTGCAATCATTAGGCGGCAACGCCTGGGCAGAAAGCGGCACTTCTGGCGACCCAACAGTTGGCGCCCCCAATACTGGCACCTTTGGTGTGTTGCAGTCTTCAGCAGTGGAGGACTCTAATGTGGATTTAACGGCAGAATTGGTGAACATGATTACCGCACAACGTGTGTATCAAGCCAATGCGCAAACCATTAAAACGCAAGACCAAGTGTTACAAACCTTGGTGAACTTACGCTAGTAGCTAAATAAACTTGAGGCTTTAGAGGAGTAGAAGATGGATAAGATGATCTACACCGCCATGACAGGCGCAAAACATATCCTAGAACAGCAGGCAACCACTGCGCACAATCTGGCCAATGCCACCTCTACTGGCTTTAAAGCCCAAGTCGATTCATTCCGCGCAGTACCAGTCATTGGGCAAGGTTTGCCTACGCGTGCTTTTGTGGTGGATTCTACCGTGGGAGCTGATTTCAACTCTGGGGCCATTGAACATACTGGTCGTGATTTAGATGTGGCTGTACAGGGCGATGGCTGGTTAGTGGTGCAACGCCCGAATGGCTCTGAGGGTTACACACGTAACGGCTCGCTTAAAGTGAATGAGAATGGCGTATTGCAAACCTCTAACGGTTTAACTGTGATGGGCGATGGTGGCCCTATCAGCATTCCACCGAATGTCACAGTATCGATTGGTAAAGACGGCACCATTACTGCATTTATGAATGAAACGATGCCGGGCCCCGCCAATATCATTGGACGTTTGAAATTGGTCAACCCTGACAATGTCACTTTAAAACGTTCTGAAGAAGGTGTATTTGTCACCAAAGATGGCTCTCAACCAGCCATGGATGCTAGTGTGAGTGTGGTAGGCGGCGCACTCGAAAGCAGTAACGTCAACGTTGTTGATGCGATGGTCAACATGATTAGTCTAGCTCGCCAGTTTGAAATGCAAATGAAATTGGTATCAAGTGCTGAGAATAACGCCAATAAAGCCAGTCAACTCTTCAATATGAGTTAGTAATGCTTGTATTACCATGGTGATAAGGTTAAGCAAAATGCTTACAACGCTATGTGAAAGGATACATCATGATACGCTCGCTATGGATCTCCAAAACTGGGCTTGATGCACAGCAAACACAAATGGACGTGATTGCCAATAACTTGGCTAACGTTAGTACCAGCGGTTTTAAACGCTCCCGTGCCGTGTTTGAAGATTTGCTCTATCAAAATATACGCCAACCTGGCGCACAATCTTCACAACAAACGCAGCTCCCATCTGGCCTACAATTAGGTACAGGGGTAAAACCCGTGGCTACTGAGCGTATTTTTACGCAAGGTAACTTGCAACTCACCGGTAACGATAAAGATGTGGCGATTCAAGGCCAAGGCTTCTTTCAAGTATTGCTGCCCGATGGCACCACAGCTTACACCCGTGATGGTTCATTCCAAATGGATAGCCAAGGCCAAATGGTGACCTCAAGCGGCTTTCCGGTACAACCCGCGATTAACATTCCAGCCAACGCGCAAAGTTTAACGATTGGGCGTGATGGCGTGGTATCAGTGACGCTTCCAAACAGTGCAGCGCCCACCCAGATTGGACAATTACAACTGGCCACCTTTATTAACCCAGCCGGCTTAATGTCGAAGGGTGAAAACTTATATGTAGAAACGGCAGCTTCTGGCAACGCCAATACCAATAACCCTGGGGCTAATGGTGCTGGTTTGTTGACGCAAGGCTATGTAGAAACGTCTAACGTGAATGTGGTGGAAGAGTTGGTAAATATGATTCAAACGCAACGTGCATATGAAATCAACAGCAAGGCGATTACTACTTCTGACCAGATGCTACAAAAACTCACACAAATGTAATGCGTATTAACCTGCTAGCGAGATTGCAATGAACACATTATTGAAACAGTTTATCTTGGGGTTGATGCTCGGTCTATTAGGGGCATGCTCCATCACCCCTGATAGCATCGTGAAGCAGCCGATGACGGCAAGGCCACAAGCGGCATCCACACCCGCAAAATCTGGGGCCATCTTCAATCAAGCGGCCTACCGCCCTTTGTTTGAAGATCGTCGTCCACGCTATGTGGGCGATACTGTCACTGTCCAAATTGCTGAAAACACTTCCGCCACTAAAGCAGGTGGTAGCTCTGCCAGCAAAGATGCCTCCGTAAGCGGGTCCATTACTTCCTTCTTAGGCAAAGCGGTACCCAAAGCCACTGTTGGTGCAACTGGCTCCAGAGATTATGAGGATGAAGCCGCGGCCAATTCCAGTAACGCATTCAACGGTGCAGTCACCGCAACTGTGGTTGAAGTACTGCCCAATGGCTTCTTAGTTGTCAGCGGCGAAAAACAAATCTCCTTGGATAAAGGCACAGAATTCGTGCGCTTCTCCGGAGTTGTTAACCCAGACACCATTACCATCGGCAACGTGGTGAATTCCACCAAAATCGCGGATGCGCGTGTGGAGTATCGCACCAATAGCAAAATTGATGCAGCTGAGATTGCCTCCATGTTTGCACGTTTCTTCTTAAGCCTCAGTGCCTTATAAGGATTAGCCTCATGTATGTCTCATCTGAAAAACTGACTACTAGCCTTAAGCGTTACGCAAGTGAGTGTCTTAGCTTGCTCATGCTGTGTTCCGTCATGTTCATCTCAGATGTACAAGCAGAACGTTTAAAAGACATCACCTCCATTCAAGGGGTACGCAGTAACCAGTTGATTGGCTATGGCTTGGTAGTGGGCTTGGATGGTACTGGCGACCAAACTGTACAAACGCCTTTTACCGTACAAAGTATCATCAGCATGATGCAGCAAATGGGGGTGAATTTACCTCCAGGTACTAATTTGCAATTAAAAAATGTAGCGTCTGTGATGGTCACCAGCAGCTTGCCTGCATTTGCACAACCCGGCCAAACGCTAGATGTCACGGTCTCTTCCATGGGTAATGCCAAAAGTTTACGCGGCGGTACCTTGTTAATGACCCCGCTTAAAGGTGCAGATGGCCAAATTTACGCTATTGCTCAAGGTAACTTGGTGGTGGGTGGCGTAGGCGCCTCTGCCAATGGCACACAAACCCAAATCAACCATTTGAGTGTGGGTAGAATTTCTGAAGGGGCTACGGTTGAACGCGCTTTACCTAACCCAATTGCGCAAACTGGCAGTTTTAATTTAGAGCTGAAAGAAAGCGATTTTTCAACCGCTGCGATGGTGGTCGATGCCATTAATCGTCGCTTTGGTCAAAATACCGCCTTTGCAGAAGACGGCCGTGTGATTAAAGTCAATGCACCACAAAGTACCAACCGTGTTGCATTTTTAGCCTCATTGGAAGCGATTAACGTCTCCCCTTCTGCCACGCCCGCAAAAATTATCTTGAATGCACGCACTGGCTCTGTGGTAATGAACAAAGCAGTCACCTTGGATAGTTGTGCCGTATCGCATGGCAACTTGTCTGTGGTCATCAACACTGCCCCTGTCATCAGCCAACCTGGTGCGTTCTCAGATGGCACAACGGTATCCACAGCAGTATCAACTGTGGACATTACCAAAGAGCCTGGCAAAGTACTTAAACTCAACAGCGGTGCTAATTTATCGGATGTGGTGAAAGCTTTAAATGCCATCGGGGCGACGCCACAAGATTTGTTGGCGATTTTACAAGCGATGAAAGCTGCGGGTGCTCTACGCGCAGAACTCGAGATTATTTAACATGGTCAACGGTGCCGATTTAACTGGGAAAGTGGCCTTTGATGCCAACAGCCTGAATCAGCTCAAGCAAGCTGCAAAAGAAAACTCGCCCGAAGCGCTCAAAGCGGTAGCCAAACAGTTTGAATCCATCATGATGAACATGATGATGAAAAGCATGCGTGAAGCCAGTGCTCAAGATGGCGTGTTTGATAACGAACAAAGCAAGATGTTTACTTCCATGTTGGATCAACAACTCAGTAGCAACTTGAGCGCAAAAGGCTTGGGCTTGGCCGATGTGTTAGTGAGACAACTGAGTAAAGGCAGTCAAACCGAGGTGAACAACGTGGGTGACGTGCTAGAAAAATTACCCGCTAAGGCAGGCGATTTAGTGGATAGCTTAATTGCACCGCACTTTTCGAATACGCAAGATAAAAAAAGCAACGCTATTCAGCCTAGCAATAGCACAGAGAAACCAGCAAAAAGCAGCAGCATGACTGAAAGCATCTCCAATAGCGTCTCTGGATTTATCAAAGACATGGTGCAACACGCCAAAGCGGCAAGCCGCAGCACAGGTATGCCCACCCACCTGATGCTAGGCCAAGCGGCATTAGAAACAGGCTGGGGCAAAAAAGAAATCAAAGCCGCCGATGGCACACCTAGCTTTAACTTATTTGGGATTAAAGCGACTGGCAACTGGCAAGGCAAAGTGGTTGAAGCCACCACCACTGAATACATCAACGGTGTGAAACAAAAGCGCATTGAAAAGTTTCGCGCCTATGACAGCTACGCTGATTCATTTAAAGATTTTGCCAACATGATGAAAAACAACCCACGTTACCAACAAGTGGTGGCCAATGTGCATCACGTAGAGCAGTACGCACAAGCTATGCAGAGCGCTGGCTACGCGACTGACCCTGCTTATGCAAAAAAACTAACCAGTGTGATTCAAAAGATTATGGGCAGTTAATGTGCACGCTGTTAGAACAATGATAAAACTTTATTAAAGTTTCAAAAAAATGTGCCGTTAGGCAACACATGAGGACTAAAAGGACCATATCATGGCTTCCAACATTTTAAACATCGGCAAAAGCGCACTCAATGCTGCGCAAATTGGGCTCAGTACCACTGGACATAACATTGCCAACGCCTCTACGCCTGGCTATTCCCGTCAAGTAGTCGTACAAGCAGCTGCGCAAGCGCAAAACTTTGGTTACGGCTTTATCGGGCAAGGCGCAGAAGTCACTGGTGTCATGCGCGTGTATAACGACATCCTAGCGCGTCAAATGATTAGCTTGCAATCGACTAGCGCGGCCTACAGCACTTACGGCAATCAGCTCAACGCGATTGACAACATGTTGTCAGATGAAACCGCAGGTTTAAATCCTGCGATGAATGACTTCTTTGCCGGCGTACAAGCGTTGGCATCCAAACCGAATGATATTGCCACACGACAAACCATGTTGTCGAATGCGCAATCATTGGTCAATCGCTTAAATAGTATGGATAGCCGTCTGACTGAAATCGAGCAAGGCGTGAATAACCAGCTGGCATCCAGTGTGGGTTTGGTCAACAGCTATGCCAAACAAATTGCCAGCCTCAACGGTATTATCGAACAATCCATCAGCACGACAGGCAACATCCCGAATGATTTAATGGATCAGCGCGATCAATTGGTGGCTGAATTAAGTAAACAAATTAAAACCACGGTTGTGTCACAAAACCAAGGCACTTATAACGTGTTTGTGGGCAATGGTTTGCCACTTGTTGTTGGCGAAGATACTTATAATCTGGTCACCACTACTTCACCAACCGATCCATCACGTATTGAAGTAGGTTACCAAAGTGCGTCTAAAGTTACCGTGCTTGGCGCCTCTAGCCTCACTGGAGGCGCCATTGGGGGCTTGGTGCAGTTTAGAAATGATTCGCTTGATGCCGTACAAAATCAAATTGGGCAAATTGCAGTCTCATTGGCGGGCACATTTAATACGCAGCATGCACAAGGGTTGGATAGAAATGGTGATCCAGGCGGCATCTTATTTAACATTCCAGCACCGGTGTCGACCAATAGCAGCAACAACACTGGTACTGGCGAACTCAGTGCGCAAATTGTTGACCCTACGTTAGTGACCAGCAGCAATTACCGTGTGGAGTACGATGGTAGTAACTTTAAAGTAACGCGTGTTAGCGACCAAACCTCACAAACTTACAGTAGCTTGCCACAAACCATAGATGGCTTAACCATCTCACAAGCGAGCAGCCCGATTAATGCAGGCGATGAATTTTTAATTCAACCTACTGCCAATGCCGCTGGCAACTTGTCCTTAGCGATTAAAGACGTGAATAAGCTTGCAGCAGGCAGCCCAGTACTGAACGCAACTTTAAACGCTGGCAACACGGGCACGGGTGCCATCAGTGCGGTATCTGTGGATAGCACTTATGCCAGTACGCCACTCACAACGGCATTAAACTTTACTTATAACAGTGGCTTGCCAAACACATTAACACTAGCACCTTCTACACAGCCAGTCACTGTCACTTACGGTGGCGTGAGCACCACCTACCCGGCTGGCGCACCCATCACCTACACCAGTGGCGCAACCATTTCTGTGGCGGGGACTAGTTTTACGTTATCAGGGTCACCTGCTAATGGTGATCAATTTAATATTGCGCCAGGATCAAGTACTGGTGCAGGCGATAACCGCAATGGCCTGTTACTGGCCAACTTACAAACCACTGGCAATGTGGCCATGATAGGTAGTAACAGTAAAAACACTTACACCACTGCATTCTCACAAATGGTGAGCAGCGTGGGCAACAAATCACGCGAGCTTAAAGTCACGGGTGAGGCAGAAACCAAAGCACTCAGCCAAGCCACCGCCGCCATGCAGTCTGAATCTGGCGTCAATCTGGATGAAGAAGCCACCAATCTGATTCGCTACCAACAAGCGTATCAAGCGGCAGGCAAAATGATGCAAATCGCCAGTGATCTTTTTGATGTATTGCTACAACTCGGTTAGTCGCAAGTAATTAAGGAAACGTATCATGCGCATCAGCACCAATACATTTTTTGACCAAGGCATTGGAAAAATCACCTCTTTGCAAGCTGACCAGTCACGCCTACAAGGCCAAATTGCAACAGGCAAGCGCTTCAGTAATCCATCTGAAGACCCCGTTGCCGCTGCACGTGCGTTAGAAGTGTCTCAGCAAAAAGAAATGAACGCTACATATGCCAATACTCGCACCGTGGCCAAAACCAATCTGGAAACGGTCGAAGCCAGCTTAACCAACATCACCAATCTATTGGTTGCGGCGCAATCTACGTTGGTGGCCGCTGGTAATGGTGCATATTCAAACCTTGAGCGTGGATTTGTAGCGACAGACCTTAAAAACTCTTTAGATGCATTGGTGGGTTTAGCGAACGGCAAAGATGCCTACGGCACTTACTTATACGCAGGCTACAACTCCGAAGTTGCTCCATTTACCCCCACAGGTGCGGGCGCCACTTATAATGGTGATAACAATGTGCAACAGCTTAAAGTAGATGCACAACGTTTAATGGATGTATCTGTGAGCGGTCAGGAAGTATTTTTAGCCAATGGTACCGATGTATTTAGCACCTTGAATGACATGATCAACTTACTCAACACGCCAATTACCGATGCCACAACGCAAGCTGCTTTTTCAAATGGGTTAGCCACTGCCATGACCAATCTACAAAGCTCAGTAGATAACATCATGAATGTACGCGCTGCGGTTGGCTCTAAACTTAATGAGCTTGATACATTAGATATCTCCGGTCAGGACCGTGATTTGCAGTATGCAAAATCGTTGTCTGAGATTCAAGATCTGGATTACGCAGAAGCGTTATCTGAGTTTGCTAAAAACCAAACCATTATGGAAGCCGCACAGAAATCGTTCTCTTCTACTGCACAGCTTTCTTTATTTGATTTTATTTAGCGCTTACAAGCGTTAAGTAAAAATTAATTTAAGCCCTGCAATCAGTAATACTACCGCCAGTAATTTTTTAATGACGGATGATTCTATCCGTTGGCTACCCATATAAGCCCCAAGCGTGCCACCGAGCGCCACTGCAATCAGCATACTGATGATATAAGGTGGTAGCGATTTGGTGGCTGCAATATTTCCCGCCAAGCCAGATATTGAGTTCATCAACACAAACAATGCAGATACCGCAGCGGCACGTTTTGCCTCTGCCCATCCCATAAAAATAAGGAGTGGTGTCAGAAAAATACCACCGCCGGTACCTGTTAATCCAGACAGTAATCCAATTCCACCACCAGCCAGAATAGCTTGCGAACGTGGCGCATCTTTTACTGCAATCGTTTGTTTGGCGCTCATCAGCAATCTGGTCGCGGAAAAAATCAGCACCAACCCCAACAAAATTTTAAACACATGAACTGGTAGCGCCATATGCCCGCCGACAAATGCAAGCGGGACCGCCAGAATGGCAAATGGCCAAAATAATTTCCATGAAAAATGACCGGCACGATAAAACTGCCAAGTGGTGATAGAAGCCACCAATATGTTGAGTGATAAGGCAGTGGGCTTAATCATCATGGGGGATAATGACATCAGTGACATCACCGCAATGTAGCCGGAGGCGCCCGCATGGCCAACCGATGAGTACAATGCTGCCACCACAAAAACACCCAATAAAAGTATCAACAGTTCTGGTGACATAACATCCTTACAATCGTGACTAAAAATAATTAGTCGGATTATAAGCATGATGGCCAGCAAGGTGTGGCAAACAAAGATAAATTCTGTTTGTTTCGAGTAGAGATACCTTTTAACTATTTAGTTACTTGCAGCATGTGGGTTGCCCCTACCTCTATCATTTTCTCGAATGGTTTAACAATAGTAGGTAACGAGATAGCAATCACAATAAAGCCAATGCTGATGGTAATTGGGAAGCCAATACCAAACAGATTAAGTTGCGGCGCGGTTTTAGTGAGAATACCCAGCGCCATATTGGTAATTAGCAAGGCGGTGACTACTGGTAACGCTAACAACAGGCCTGAGCTAAAGATGGTGCTGCCCCAACTAGCGATTTTCATGGCATCAATGCTTGGGCTATCTAATGCAATAGGCATGACTGTAAAGCTATTGGCAATGGTGGTGACAAACATCAAATGACCATCCAAACTTAAAAATACCAACATACAGAGCAATACTAAAAACTGGCTAATCGCGGTGGTCTGCCCTTCTGTTTGCGGATCATAAAAGCTGGCAAACCCCAAGCCCATGCTCATGCCTATCATGTGGCCAGCCAGCTCAATCGCCACAAATACCAAACGCATGGCAAAGCCCATGGCAATACCAATAATGAACTGTTGCACTAATATCAACAGCCCTTGTAATGAGAAGATTTCAAACGAAGGCAGTGCTGGCACGGTAGGCATAATGACCAATGTCAGCACAATGCCAAAGCCGAGTTTGACGCGGTTAGGGATAGATTGATGCCCAAGGATAGGCGCCGCTGCGATAAATCCTAAGATACGAGTGAGTGGCCATAACAAGCCAATAATCCAAGTTTGTAGTAATTCGCTGCTAATAGTCACCATATCAAATGCGATCTAACAAACGAATATTAGCCTGCCAATGCTGGGATACTAGTGAATACGGTACGCATATAATCGACCATGGTAGTGAGCATCCAAGGCCCCGCTATGACTAATGAGGCGACAACACCTACCAACTTAGGAATAAACGACAGAGTCTGCTCGTTAATTTGTGTGGCGGCCTGAAAAATACTGACCAACAAGCCAATCACCAGCACAACGACTAGCACTGGGGCTGCTACCATCAAAGTGACTTGCATGGCTTGTCCGCCTAGGGTCATTACGCTTTCAGGGGTCATGATTATGTCCTTAACTTAGGATAATTTAATGAAAACTTTGCACGAGTGAACCCAAAATCAGCTGCCAGCCATCCACCAATACAAACAACATGAGCTTGAACGGTAAGGCAACAATCGCGGGCGACACCATCATCATCCCCATCGCCATCAAGACACTGGCCACGACCATATCAATAATCAGGAACGGGATAAAAATGGCAAACCCAATTTGGAAAGCGGTTTTGAGTTCGCTGGTCATAAACGCTGGCACCAACACGCGTAGCGGCACTTGCTCCGGTGTTTCAATATTTTTTACTTCTGCCATATTGGCAAACAGCGCCAAATCACCTTCTCGGGTTTGTTTCAGCATAAAGCTTTTGAGTGGCTCAACCCCTTTGTCCATGGCTTCTTGCATGGTGATTTTGTTTTCAGATAAGGGTTGGTAAGCCTCGGTGTAGATTTTATCTATCACTGGGCTCATCACAAAAAATGTTAAGAACAAAGCCAAACCAATCAACACTTGGTTTGAAGGCGCGGACTGTGTACCCAAGGCCTGACGCAACAATGACAGCACAATAATGATACGGGTGAAGCCTGTCATCATCAGAATAGCTGCTGGTAAAAAAGATAAAGAAGTCAGCAGGATTAAGGTTTGCAAGCTCAGTGTGTAGTCTTGCCCACCACCTGCACTGGGTGTTGCATTAATCAGTGGTACGCCGTTTTCTGCCCATACTTGCATGGGTAATACCATCAAGCATAAAGCCAATAAAACACTACGTACAAACCAGTGAGATAACGCAGATTTAGTCATATTCATTCACTTATTTCTGTGGAAACTTTTGCATGGATTTTTTCAACCAATTGGTAAATGGCTGTAGCGGATCATGTCTGAGTGTTGATGGTTCTGTTGTGTTGTTGCCAGCGCCTAAATCAGTGAGCGCAGCAGTATTACCAGGTTCTAGATTAGCAATTTGTGTCACTTGACCACTCGCCACACCCACCACTAACCAACGCCCAGCAACCTCTAGCACTACAACACGCTCACGTGAACCCACACTAGCGCCACCCACCACACGAATGACTGAAGGTTGTGAAGCTACGCCAGGTAAAAACCGTTTGGCACCCCAAGCAAATAAAGCCATCACCCCTAACACCACCACCAAGCCAAATACCATTTTGAGCACGCTCATGGTGGGGCTAGGTGCAGCAGCGGTATCTGCAACACTCACTAGGCTGTAACTGCTGAGTGCAATCAAACTGAACATTCTAGATATCAACATAACGGCCTTTTTCAACGTTTTTATGAGTGATTTGGATGGTTTAGCGATTGATTTTGCGAATACGCTCTGCCGGTGTAATGATGTCGGTTAAACGAATCCCGAACTTGTCATTCACCACCACCACCTCACCTTGCGCAATCAAACATCCGTTCACCAACACATCCATCGGCTCACCTGCCATACCGTCCAACTCCACCACTGAGCCTTGCGCTAGTTGTAACAAGTTTTTGATGGCAATCTTGGTACGGCCTAATTCAACCGTGAGCTGTACCGGAATATCCAAAATAAAGTCGATGTCATTTTGAGTATCATGTAATTTATTGCTAGGGCTAAACTCAGTAAACACCTGAGCTTTTTCTACAGTTTCCGCTTGTAATGCAGAGGACTCAGCAGTCGCCTGCTCTGCCATCGCAGCACCCCAGTCATCTTCTGCAATTGTTTCCACGCCATTGTCTGCCATTGTTTCGTCCATTTCTGTTTGGTTATCTGCTGCTAAAGGATCAGTCGCCATTTGGTTCCCCCTTCACATATTCTGTTGAGTTAGCGCGCAATAGTTTTTCAACACGCAAAGCATACTGCCCGTTAAATACGCCGTATTTGCACTCCATCACCGGAATCCCGTCAATTTGTGCTTCTATAGAATCGTCAATACTGATAGGAATCACATCACCTGCCTTCAAGTTCAGCACTTCGCCAAGATGCACTTTGGTTTTAGCTAAGTCGGCCACAATCTCGACTTCTGCGGCTTGCACTTGTTGCGTCATCAATTTGACCCAACGCTTGTCTACGCCTAGCACTTCGCCCTGCAAGGAAGATGTGAGTAAATCTTTAATGGGCTCTACCATGGAATAAGGTACACAGAAGTGCATCTCGCCACTGGCTGGGCCAAGTTCAATATTGAAAGTAATCGCCACTACCACCTCGTTGGGCGTGGCAATATTGGCAAACTGGGTATTCATTTCTGAGCGAATATACTCAAAGGTCAATGGGTAGACTGGCTCCCAAGACTTACCGTAGGTTTCAAACACAATATTCAAAATACGGTGAATAATGCGTTGCTCGGTTTGGGTAAAATCACGGCCTTCTACTCGGGTATGAAAGCGACCATCGCCGCCAAACATATTGTCCACGACTAAAAATACTAACGTTGGGTCTAGCACCATCATCGCAGTACCACGCAACGGGTTAGCGTGCACCAAGTTTAGATTAGTTGGCACCACGAGGTTGCGAATAAAATCGGTGTATTTGATGATGCGCACCGGACCAACTGAAACCTCTACCGTGCGGCGCAAAAAGTTGAACAGTTCAATACGCAATAAACGAGCAAAACGCTCGTTAATAATCTCCAGCGTAGCCATACGGCCACGCACAATGCGCTCTTGCGTGGCTAAGTTGTAGCTGCGTACACTGCTATCATCCGCGGCTTCACTGTCGTCGCCTTGATCGCCCTCAACGCCTTTGAGGAGAGCATCAATTTCGTCTTGCGAGAGGAATTTATCAGACATGGCTTGTCTCGTTCCGAATTACTGCACCACAAAAGAGGTAAACAAAACGCTGCTGACTTCTTGCGGCTTTTCACCTTTGGCATAGGGTTTTCTGAGTTCGGCTAGCATTTCTTCGCTTAGCGTTGTTTTACCCTCGGAGGTAGAAATTTCTGAGGCCGTTTTACTGGTTAGCAACATCAACATGCGGTTTCTCACCGCTGGCATTTGCAATTTGATGTATTCCGCTACTTCTGGCCCTGCTACTTGCAAGGTCACGTCTAGCTGCAAAAACTTTTCATCAGGATCAGGTTGTAAATTAATGGTAAACGTCTCTAACGCCAAAAACACAGGTGGCTTGGGCGCCTCCACATGTTTTTCCTCTTTTTTATCCGCAGGTTTGGCTTTCATAAAATACCAAGCCGCACCGCCACCACCTGCAGCCAGCACCAATACTGCGGCCAAGATAATAATCAGTTTCTTTTTGGAAGATTTAACCGGTGCTTCTTCGGTCGTTGCGTCTTGTTTTGGATCCTGTGCCATGTGTCAAACCTTTCTAACTCAATCACTACACACTTAATCGCACATCAAAGTGCACGTTGTATGGTGACATTATGAGAAGAAATGCAACAAGAATATGGCTAGATAAGAGATGGAAAAGACCGTCTAATCCCAAGTTTCAAAGCATCAGTGTTTAGGGAATAGCACAAAAATGTACTATTCCATGTACTTAATTAAGCAAATGTATCGACCAAGCCATTGGATACACGTTGAATCACTGGGGTGGCAGGGGCGCTATCAGCGCTGTCATTTGTGGATTGTTCTAAACGTTGTTGCGCGCGTTGTTGCATGGCCTGTTCAAACTGGCGTTGGGATTGGGCTTGGGAGCTCACCTGCGCGTTACCTAGCTGCATACCTGTGTCTTGCATTTTATCGCGCAACATTTGCATACCGTCTTGTAAAGCTTGGCGTACTTCTGGGTTATCTGAGATAAACGTGGTGTCTACATGATCGTTATCCACCTGAATCACTACCTTTAATGGGCCCATATCGGGTGGGTTAAGGGTCAAGGTCGCACTTTGCTCACCTTTACCTACCATCCACACCACTTTTTGATTCACCGCTTGGCTCCACTCTGGCTTGCCAAATGGCGTAGGTATCTCACTGGCAGCCATCGCTGCTGCTGTACCAGTTGCTTCTAAGGCTTTTGTTGGTGCTTGCTGAGCGATTGCAGCAGTATTGATTTGCGTTTGTATCGCTTTGGTATCCAGCTCTTTACTATTGCTCTCAGCAGCTAGTGCAGGGTTTAGTATCGGTTCTTGCTTACCCACCACATCGCCTGCTGCTTTTGAGGTGTCAGTGATATCCGCCGGCTGATTAGCCATATTGGCACCTAATTGCTGCGCAAAAGATTGGCCGTTTCCACCCACTTTGCTGCCAACTGAATCAGTTGTTGGTTGTGTTCCCACGGTGAGCGCGGGCGATTTCTCAACAGCTGCTTTTGCCTGTTGAGATGCCAATTCAGGGGTTGCCAGCACATCATCTGTTACCGGCTCAGTAGCCACTGCAGCTGACTGATTTGGATTAATTTGCGTAGCTGGTTGCAAACCCATTTGCATCAAAATCACATCTTGTATTGGTGCTGGGGTATTTTCTGTATGCACTTCTGCATTTGATTTTTCGTCCAGCGCAGATACTCTTAACTCTACATTGGTTTTATCAGCAGGCACATCTTTACCCGCTTTTGTTGGTAAAGGGTTTGCTTCTTTGGTTGCCATTTCATCGCGGTTGCCATTGGCCTCTTTCTGCTTTACTTGTTTCTTTAACATTTCCGCAAAAGGATTAGGTGCACCGTTCACGCTAGAGTCCGCCGCATTATTGGCCACATTGTCTTGATTAGCCATTTGCGGTCTTGCTGGCGCAGCTTTTGCCATCTGTAAAGTTAAGTTTTGCATCTGTTGATCCTTATTTAAATACGATTTCACGTTATTTAGCATTTCTGGTCGCGCGCATGGCAAACTCATCCATCATGCGCTGTTCTTTTTTACCCGCCACCTTGGCCTGTTTATCTAAATCTCGTTGCTCTAACACATCGTATGAAAGCTTTTTACGTTGCGATTCTTTCCAGCGCTTCTTTTGCACCAATACATGGTGTTGGGCGGATACCAGCATTTCAAATTGGCCTTTCACCGCCTGATCTAACTTGCGGAAAAACCCTTGAAAATTCTGGTAAGCCATCGCACCAATGCCCATTTCTAAACTTTGCTGCAAATTCTTGCTGTAATCATTGCGGTATTCCACCAATAAATCGTATTTCGATTTCGCCTCATCCGCGATTTTCATCGCTTCTGCAAGTGCTTCGGTGGCGGTGTCCACTTCTTTCTGGGCAATATCTTTCAACATACTCATCACACCCGCCGCACGTGTTGCCATAGTGTATTACCTTCTCTTTCATACGTTATTATTGGTTGTTAATCTGCCAGTACATGCGCCAAAAACTGCACACTTTCTTGCATATCTGCCCGTTCTGAAATATCTTGCTGTAAAAACTGTTCTATCAATGCATGCTTGCTAATTGCGGTGTCCAATACTGGGTCAGACCCTGCTTCATACGCACCTACACTAATCAAATCAATACTACGCATGTAGCGTGAATTCAATTGTTTAAGCTTACGAGCCAGTTTTTGATGTTCCGGGCTGGTAATGTTGTGCATAGCACGGCTGATGGATTGCTCCACATCAATCGCAGGGTAATGTCCACTCTCTGCCAAGCTACGACTGAGTACAATATGGCCATCCAAAATGGCACGAGCCGCATCGGCAATCGGGTCTTGTTGGTCATCGCCTTCGGTCAACACTGTATAAAACGCGGTAATGGAGCCCTCTCCCTCCGCACCGTTGCCAGTACGCTCTACTAAAGCAGGCAATTTAGCAAACACAGAAGGTGGGTAGCCTTTGGTAGCGGGTGGCTCACCAATTGCTAATGCAATTTCACGTTGTGCCATGGCATAGCGTGTGAGTGAATCCATAATTAACAACACGTTTTTGCCTTGATTACGGAAACTCTCGGCAATGGTGGTGGCGTAATTGGCGCCTTGTAAACGCATCAATGCAGAGGCATCCGCCGGCGCTGCCACAACCACAGAACGCGCCAAACCGTCGGCACCTAAAATCTGCTCAATAAATTCTTTGACCTCACGGCCCCGCTCACCAATCAAGCCCACCACAATCACATCTGCCGTGGTGTAACGTGCCATCATGCCCAACAGCACACTCTTACCCACGCCGGAACCTGCAAACAAGCCCATACGTTGGCCACGCCCTACTGTTAACATGCTGTTGATAGCACGTACGCCTACATCCAAGGTTTCTTGAATCGGCGCGCGAGAAAGCGGGTTAGTCGGTCTAGCACTTAATGGCGCACTTTGGGTGGATTCAATTTTGCCCAACCCATCTAACGGGTTGCCAGCCCCATCCACCACTCGTCCCAGTAAGGCATCGCCCACTGGCAAATGCCTTGCTCGGTCATTAACTCTGCGGCGTGGCGGTCTGCCAGCACTTGGTTTGGGTAAGGTTTCGGCCACATCCATGGCAAATACCTTGGCACCTGGCACTACACCATCCACGCTGCTTTGTGGCATGAGTAATAAGTGTTCACCATCAAAGCCCACTACTTCGGCTTCGACACGGCTACCTTCAGATAACGGCACATAACACGCACTGCCAATCGGCAATTTAATGCCAGCGGCTTGCATCACTAACCCAGTGAGTTTGGTAATGCGTCCGGCAATCTCCAGCGGTTCTACAATTTGCAATATCTCATTGCAATCGCTTAAATAGCTGTGCCAGCGTTGGTGATGTATGTTGTGTGCGGTTTGCATTATGGGAGCAACCAATCATCGTGTTTAGCCAATGCTTCGGTGATGCGTTTCCAGCGCATTTGATTACTGGCATCAATCTGGTTTGCACCCGTCTCCACCAAGCAGCCACCGCGCTCAATACTGCTATCTTCTTGAATCTGCCAGTGTTGGCTAGAAATCTCTTCGGCTAAGTATTCACGCAAAATATGCGCGTCTTCATGGTGCACCAAAATACGGGCAGGTTTTTGTACATGCGGTAAATAATGAATGGCATCTACCACCACCGGAATCACGGCTGAGGCATCCACATTCAGTTTGACCTTAAGCATGGATTTGGCTAAATCAAGCGCCAAACTTAACAATTCATCTGCAATGGCTTCGTCTGCTTTTTCCAAGGCACCACTAAAGTTATCCATTAACTGTAAAAACTGCTCACGCTCAGCGGCTGCGTGCTCTTTGGCTTTGGCCATGCCCACGGCAAACCCTTCTTGCATGCCTTTGGTATAGGCCTCTTTACGCACGTTTTCTAAAATCTGGTTCACCGCATGGTTGGGTTCTTCCAACTTTTTCTTGGGCTTAGCCATCATGGCTGCGGTTGGCTTATCATCCCCAAACGATGACATTTCCCAACGTTGGTAAGCCGTTTGTTGCTCTTTAGGAACCGCCATATTAGCCATTTCTCATATCCTTAAACGTACTGATCATCATCGCCTTTTCCAGCCAACATAATTTGGCCTTCATCGGCAAGTCGTCTCACAATTTGTAGAATTTGTTTTTGTTGCGCTTCCACTTCAGAGAGCTTGACTGGGCCTTTGCTTTCCAAGTCCTCTTTCATCATCTCTGCCGCGCGAGAAGACATGTTTTTAAATATCTTGTCGCGCATCTCTTGCGTTGCGCCTTTAAGCGCAATAATCAGCATTTCAGATTGCACTTCGCGCAACATAACTTGAATGCCTTTGTCATCAATATCCAGAATATTGTCGAAGACAAACATCTCGTCCATGATTTTTTGCGCCATGTCATCGTCGTAATTACGCAGACCTTCCATCACGCTGGCCTCGTTGTCACCGCTCATGTAGTTCATGATTTCGGCCGCCACTTTAATGCCACCCATGGTTTGTTTTTTGATGTTCTCATTGCCGGTCAGCAACTTGGTCATCACATCATTCAATTCTTTTAATGCAATCGGTTTTACACCATCCAATGTTGCAATGCGCAACATCACGTCTTGGCGTAACCTGTCAGTAAAATGTCCAATAATTTCAGAGGCTTGATCTGGTTCTAAATGCACCAAGATTGTTGCAATAATTTGTGGATGTTCATTCTTAATAAACTCCGCAACGGTATAAGCATCCATCCATTTCAAACTCTCAATGCCGCTGGCATCGCGTGAGGATAAAATGCGGTTAAGTAGGTTAGAAGCTTTGTCGTCACCCAGCGCTTTGGTCAATACAGAACGGATATACTCATCAGAATCCAACCCAAAATCACTGCTTTGTTCTGCCTCAGTTAAAAAGTCAGTCACAACGGTATCCACTTGCTCCCGTCCTACTGATTTCATGGTGGCCATGGCCGAGCCCAACTTTTGCACTTCCTTAGGGCTTAAAAATTTCATTACCTCTGCGGCTTCGTCTTCACCCAAAGCCAGCATCAGAATCGCACTGCGCATTACACCATCATCAGCCATGCTTACTTCTCACTTCCATTCGTCCAGTTTGATACCACACTTGCAACCATTCTTGGGTTATCTTTAGCCAACTGCTTCACCATACCCAAGTTCTGCTCATAGCCAGGCGCACTGAGTGCTGCTTGTGGCTGACCACTGATATTCACAATGGCGTCCTCACCGCTCTGTTGCGCTTGGCCTAACATTTTTGGGTTGCTCATTGGGCTAGATAACTTGGCTAACAATGGTTTGAGCATGCGGGTATACACCAAGAACAACACCACAATGCCCACCAAGAAGCGTAAGCCGTCTTTGCCATACTCCACTGCCACTGGGTTCTGCCACACAGGCACTTCTGGCAACACCTCGGCTGGCTCGCCGGCAAATGAGCTATTCACTACAGTGATGGAATCGCCACGCTCTTTATTAAAGCCCATGGCTTGCATCGCTAAATCATTGATTTGTTGTTTCTCAGCCGCAGTTAAAGGACGGTATGTCACTTTGCCTTTTGCATCGGTCACAGGCATATTGTTCACCACCACCGCCACATGCAAGCGCTTGATACCACCTTTAGGTTGCTGCACATAGCTCACAGTCTTATCCACCTCATAATTGGTGGTCGTGTTTTTTTGCGTTGCCACTGTTGCACCACCTGCACTCGCTGTCGCCGCTGCATCTGCAGTGGTATCAATTGGAGCAGTTGAGTTTGGTGGTGGTTGGTTAGATAACGCACCTGGCACACCAGAAGCATCAGCACCAGCGCCATTGCTAGATTCATTGCTTTGCATACTTCTAACAGCCGACTCTTCTGGCTTAAAGTTAGGTTTATAAGTCTCAGCCGCTTGCTCGGTGGTAGAAAAATCAATTTCCGCACTCGCTTCAGCGCGCACATTCTTAGCGCCCACTAAAGGCGTGATAATGGATTCCACACGTCTAGCAATGCTGGCTTGCATGTCTTCTACATATTTGATTTGGGTTTGGTCTAAGCCGTTAGCGCCTTGTTTTTTAGAGGTGTCAGAAAGCAAATTACCGTTTTGATCAACCACTGTGACATTAGCTGCTGGCAAATTAGGTACGCTACTAGCCACCAAATGCACCACTGCAGCTACTTGTTGCTGGTCTAACGTTCTACCAGGGCGCAAATTCAAAAGTACCGATGCCGTTGGATTTTGTTGATCGCGCACAAACACGCTTGGTTTAGGAATAGCCAAATGAATACGCGCGACATCTACCGCAGCAATCGCTTGAATACTGCGCTCTAACTCACCTTCTAACGCACGCTGAAAATTCACTTGCTCTACAAATTGAGAAACCCCAAATTTTTGGTTCTCTAATAATTCAAAACCAATATTGGCACCTTTAGGCAAACCTTCAGAGGCTAGTTTTAAGCGAGCGGTATGCACTTGCTCTGCCGGTACTAAAATAGCAGAACCACTTTCAGAGAACTTATAAGGCACATTCATTTTCTCTAAGGCCGCCACAATCGCGCCACCATCTTTATCAGAATAGTTAGAGAACAAAATACGGTAATCGGGTTGTTGGCTCCATAACCAAAACACCACCATCACTGCTACTACAGCAGCAACGCCTGCCAGCAACATCAGCTTGCTGCCAAGCTGGGCGGCACTAGGCAATCCATTTCCACTCATCAATACGGCTTCGTTTCCTGCTGCCATTGTGAAACCTCCAAAACATCCTATTAACTGTCATCACGCTTACTACCCTACACGGATGACTACTACGATTGAGTACCATTATGCCGATAAAGCCAATTTTCAATTTTGCGAATAAAGCAGTTTTCCCTCGCCTATTTCAACGCTCACGCAAAACCACAAATGCTAAAGTGTGCATAAGCCAAAAAAGGATGTAACAGGAGGCAAACATGAAAGCAGGTGGAATAGATTCAGCCAGAATTGAATCAATGTTGGCGCAGCTTAAGGCCGCTGCGCAAAACCCGCGCGTGGCGCAAGAAAACCCAATTGGGGGTGGTTTGGGCGTTCAATCCGCCAATAGCGCCCAATCTTCATCTAAAGTCAGCTTTAGCGATGCGCTTAAAAGCTCGTTAGATCAAGTGAATCAAATGCAAAAGAGCTCGGAGCAGCTTGGCAAAAACTTTGCAATGGGTGATGACAGCGTGAGCCTATCGGATGTGATGATTGCCGGGCAAAAAGCCAATATTGCGTTTCAGGCTACGGTTCAAGTACGTAATAAACTAGTGTCAGCGTATCAAGATATGATGAACATGCAGGTGTAACTAAATCTACAAACTATCGAGAGGGCTAGCCACACCCTGCCCGCCTTTATTCAATACATGGGTATAAATCATGGTGGTAGCTACATCGCTATGCCCCAACAACTCCTGCACAGTACGAATATCATAACCACCTTCCAATAGATGCGTAGCAAAGCTGTGTCGCAATGTGTGAGGGGTTGCAAGCTTAGTAATACCCGCCAAATTCAATACTTTTTTCATTGCACGCTGTACCGTCTTTTCATCTGCGTGATGCCGTCTAATCACTTTTGATAACGGATCAACAGACAACTTAATGGATGGAAACACATATTGCCATGACCAATCTTTACCGCCATTCGGGTACTTTCTATTTAGTGCCATCGGCATAAAGACTTCACCATGCCCTGCCGCCAAATCCTCTTGATGCAAGGCTTTAACCTTAACCAAATGTTGTTTCAATGGCTCAACTAAAGATTTAGGCAACATGGTCACTCTATCTTTAAAACCTTTTCCCTCGCGGACTAAAATCTCACATCTTGCTAAATCCACATCCTTAACCCGCAAGCGCAAGCACTCCATCAGTCGCAAACCACTGCCATAAAGCAAACTAACTAATAACCACATGGTGCCGTCTAAGCGATTCAATAATGCTTGCACTTCATCCTTGGTGAGTACCACAGGTAATCGTTTAGGTGCTTTGGCCTGGGTCACGTTATCTAACCAAGGTAATTGAACGCCCAACAGCTCTTTATACAAAAACAATAATGCGCTTTTGGCTTGATTTTGCGTGCTGGCAGAGACATTACGGGTAACAGCCAAATGAGATAAAAAGGCCTCAACCTCCGCCGCGCCTAAATCTTTTGGGTGGCGCTTGCCATGGTGCCAAATATATCGTTTAATCCAATCCACATAGGATTTCTCTGTGCGCAAGCTGTAATGCTTTACACGCATACGCGTAACAACTTGCTCAAGTAACTTGGGTGGCTGAGATTCTGCAGGTGTATTTATCATTTTGTTTTATTCTTTTTTAGGTGTGATAAAAATAGGTTACCCATTGAATTAATGATGATAATACAAATTAAAAACAATATAGACACCTGTCCTACTAATTTTTATTGGACGTTTTTGGGGTCTACTTTACGTTAGGTGCTTATGGATTCAAGTTGCCCACATTGCCATAAATCACTTTCTGGTCGTTGGCTTCGTTCACACATTTCTAGCAAAGCCACCTTTGCATGCACAGCGTGTGGCGCTGGTATTGAATTCAACGTTAACCCCAATGAAGGGCGCATTAGTTCACTGGCTATGGTTCCCGTCAGTATGGTCATAATTGCTCATCTTTTTGGCGTTCAAATACCTATTATTTTGGTATTTGCTGCTGCGGCCTCTCTCGTCGCTGGAGTTTTCTACGAGTTCTATTTTTATTTGGTAAGTCATGCTACTTGGCCACGTTATCGCTTAGTTCATGCACCTAACCCATCATTCAAGCGGGACGCCTAATGGCGCCCCTTAATTCAAACGTTAGGGCTTAATCCTTTGTGGAACCAATTTGTCATCGTTAAAGAAATACTTTGGCTATGTGTGGCTATAGCAATTTCATTTGCTATTTTGAAAGATTTCTATTTACCAACACTTTTCTTTGTTTTTATAACCCTGCTTGTTGTGTTGGTTTTTCTATTAAATAATCAGGCAGCTTTAAATAAAAAATATCTGGCACTTGAGGCTAAAGCCGCCATCCCCAAAGCCAATGATAAGTTTCTCTATGGTAAACATAAACCCACTGTTAAAGGCCTTGCACCTTGGTTGGGTCTTCTTGGTTTATTTAGTTGTTATCCATCTTATTTAGCGGCAAATGGTGATAAGCCAACTCGCTTAGCAAAAATTGCTTATGAATTTGGGGGCGTGACTGGCGTCGTTTTTTTCTGGTCAATAATAAGCACAACCTTATTAGCTATCGGTATCGAAAATTGGCTTGGGTATCGCTTCAGCCAAAAGTCAGCCCTAACCCATCATTCAAGCGGGACTCCTAACGGCGCCCCTTAATTCAAACGTTAGGCATAACTAAATTGAGTGAGTTACAGCAAAATTTACGAGCGAACTTAATAGCTATTGCAGAGCTTTTTAAATCAGCTGATGCTGTGAGAGAATTTCAAACTCAAGTGCCCCATGTATTTGTACCTACTGAGCTATTTTGTATGTGGTTTGATGACACCTATATTCCTGATAGGGTAGAGTTTATCAATGCTTTTTCATCAGTCGAACTTGATGCAATTAAAATCTTTAATACCAGTATGGAACATTTATCAATCGAAGCAGGTGACCCGCCACCTTCAATCGAAAGTCTAGTTACTCTCTCGTCATGGTCAGTGGTAGAGGCAAATGCAAATAAACTGTTGGGTGTACTAAATGCCTAACCCATCATTCAAACGGGTCGCGCCAATACGCCTAATCACGACAACCAACCATTAACCTATCAATAAAAAATACCCTGTGGACATCATCACCTCTGAAATACTTTGGGAAATACTCAAACATGCCAAATCTTGGCTTGCTAATTTAGTACGCGCTGGCGATAAACGCAAAGAGCAATCGGTGAGTGCAGTACGAGATGTCATTAAGGCATCCAGAGAAACCGCCGTTTATATGCGCACTGTGAAAGAGCTTGGGACTCGCAAGCCAGAAACCGAGGCAAGGTTATCTGTGTTATGGACGGAGCTTGGCTTTGCACTGCAAGATATTGGTATTCATAAACTTGCAAAACGTTGCGAAATTAGAGGAAAGCTTTGGGCAAACCCTACCCAATTTGACCAAGATTTTTTAGATAAAGCAGATGTGAGTTTGGAGAGCATTGAAGGGCTTGCTCACCAGATTCTTGTTCAAATTAAGCACTGATTAAGTAGATAATTTTTTATGCATAAATCGCTATTTGATCCAATTGATATTTATTGTGAGCGGATTGGCTCAGCTTTTTGGGATGAACCTTTAAATGCAATCTCAAATATCAGTTTCATTATCGCTGCCTGGTTTGCTTGGTATCTTGCCCAAGGTAAAACGGATAAAGTCGCCTGTGAAGTTAAACTATTAGCCGCTTTGATTGCGATGATTGGTCTTGGAAGCTTCCTTTTTCACACTCTTGCGGTTCGTTGGAGCATGTATGCAGACGTTATTCCAATTTCTCTTTATCAGGGTACTTTTCTATACTTTTATTTACGCAATATTTCCAAGCTTTCGCATGTAGTTGTCACCATCATTTTATTGTTATTTTTATGGATGCACCTTAACGTGGGCTTAGTTCCAATACCTTCGCTTAATGGCTCTATCGTGTATGTGCCAACGCTTCTTTTCTTATGGGGTATTGGTTATTACCATCTTAATTCAAAAAAACATTCTGCATGGGGTCTATTAGTCGCAAGTTCACTGCTCACAATCTCACTTGTTTTTCGCTCGATTGATTTTAATGTTTGTGAAAGTTTAAGCATTGGCACTCATTCGCTTTGGCATCTATTGAATGGCCTTGTGCTTTACCTTACAGTGAGCTCTTATGTGTTGAATAGACCAAATAAGAATAAAAGTTGAGTTGGAAAAATCAAGATATGAGTTCATGATTAATATTTGCGATGGCTAAATTTTGTTTAAAAATTTTCTTAATGGCATTTGCAACCATTAGCTTTGCGGATACTTGCAACATACCCACGGAAGCTGCTTTGACAATTTCTCAAGTTAATTCTGCAGCACAACAAAAGGATTTTGAAGCACTTCAATTATTAATGACGGCTGACTTTACTTGGAGCTTTGGTGGTGATGCGAGCGCAACCCAAGCGATTACTGAATGGAAAACCAAACCAGACGCGTTAAAGCAGTTAATCCAAGTAACTAGTCAAGCATGCGTTATCAACACTGACAATACTGTGGAATGCCCAGGTAATGCAGTCCTTGGTTACCGTGCCGGGTTTAAACAAAGCAACTTTGGCTGGCGTATGTACTATTTTGTGCAAGGCGATTAATGCCACTGCCCTGTCCACACTGCATTGTTGTATGCTTTTACTTTAAACTAATGCTCATATTAGTGATATGAAAATTGCTTATCATGCCAACACCATCATGGATGCGCATATTGTTGCGGGCATGCTTAACGCTTGTGGCATCCTGAGTTTTGTTAGTGGGCATTACTTGCAAGGTGCGATTGGTGATTTATCACCGATGGGGTTTGCAAAAGTCATCGTGAATGACGATGACATGGTCGCTGCTTTAGCCTTGATAGATGACTATGAGCGCGCAGAGGTTAACATTGATGCAAATGCAGAATACGCTTACCCCAAGCCTAAAAAGCTGTAGCATAATCACCAAAAAGAGTTACGCAGATAACACACAAAATAGTTGAGGAGGTTTGGATGAAACAGCGTATGCAACAGTGGAATTTTTATGGAGCTTCGATACTACTATTGAGTCTCCTTGTTTCAGCCTGTAATCAAGAGAAAACCATACCCCCACCAGAACCTGAAGTGAAGCCACAGCGAGCTGTCAGTAACACCGTTTTTCTAAGCCTCACCGATACTTGGATTGGTGAATGGAAAGGCCCTGAAGGTACCATGCTTAAAATTTCTGGCGCAGAGGGGCGGTACAGGATTGCGATTACCAACTTGGATAGCACTAAAACTTATTCAGGTAATTCTGTGAATAATCGCATTGTGTTTATGCGCGATGGTAAAGAAAGACAGATTCAAGCAACTGATGGCCTAGGTACCGGCATGAAATGGCTCAGTGAAAAATCTAACTGTTTAACCATACAATCTGGCGAAGGTTTTTGCCGAGATTGATATCCAGTGACACTAAAATAAAGTTTATAAAAAACCGATTTTAGCAACCTGATTGACACACCCAAATGATGAAAACTTCCTTTATTTTAAGCGCTAGCCTAGCTATTCACGCTGCTATTGTGGCGCATGAGGCCGAGATAGAATCTTTGGACCGTGCCATTGGCGATGGCGATCATTACATCAACATGAAGCGTGGCTCTGAAGTGATTGCAGGCATGTATAACGAGCTATTGGCGCTGCCCGAAGATGACGTATTGAATAAAATCGGCATGAAGCTTTTAAGCACCATCGGCGGCGCATCTGGGCCGTTGTTTGCCAGTTTTTTTATGAGCATGGCCAAAGTGACCAAGCAAAATGTTGCTGACACGCCATTAGAAGTTGCCGCTGCATTTGCAGCTGGCGTGCAAGCTATTATGCAGCGTGGCAAAGCGCAAGTAGGTGAAAAAACCATGTTAGATGTACTAGTGCCAGTTTCAACCCAATTTACCACGCTGGCCGCAGAGGGTAAATCCAGTATAGCGATTGCACAAGCGCTCAAACAAACAGCATATCAAGGGTTAGAATCCACCCGCAATCTTATTGCTACCAAAGGCCGTGCAGCGGGCTTGGGAGAGCGTGCGATTGGACACCTAGATGCCGGCGCAAAAAGCTGCCAAGTGATGATTCATACAGTGTGTGATTTAGTGATTAAAGGGGCTCATGAGTGAAAAAATTCATCAACAAAGTCGATAACATACTTACTGAGAGCTTGTCTGGTTTTGCGAGTGCGCACCGTGATTTAGTGACCTTTCAGTTAGACCCTAACTACTTAACGCGTGCGCAAAAAGCACAAAATAAAGTCGCCATTATTTCTGGTGGTGGCTCAGGTCACGAGCCACTGCATGCAGGTTATATCGGTTACGGTATGTTAGATGCAGCCTGCCCTGGCCAAGTGTTTACCTCCCCCACCCCAGACCAAATGTTAGCAGCTGCAGAATCAGTACACGCAGACAAAGGCGTGTTGTTTATTGTGAAAAACTATGCGGGAGACGTGATGAATTTTGAAATGGCATCAGAAATGCTGCCGTTTGAACACGCCACTGTGTTGACCAGTGATGATTGCGCTGTCGTCAATAGCACTTATACCACGGGGCGTCGTGGTGTGGCAGGCACAGTCATTGTAGAAAAATGCGTGGGTAGCCTTGCCGAAACCGGCGCAGATTTAGCGTCCTGCAAAGCCTTGGGCAATAAAGTAAATCTTCGTACCTCTAGCATTGGGGTTGCGCTGACTAGCTGCACTGTGCCTGCTGCCGGACGTGCCACGTTTGATATTGCAGAAACCGAATTAGAAATGGGTGTGGGCATTCATGGTGAGCCGGGCCGCAAACGTGAGCAAATGCGTGAGGCTGACGCGATTGTGAATGATTGCGTGCAGGCAATTGTTACAGATTTTAAAGCCAAAAACTTAGCCACCAATCAAGAAGCCCTGCTTCTAGTGAACGGTTTTGGCGCAACGCCGTTAATGGAGCTCTATTTGATTTACCACAGCGCCGCGAAACTGCTGGCTGCTCAAGGCATCTGCATTACACGCTCACTGGTGGGCAACTACACCACCGCTTTGGATATGGCTGGTGCATCTATCACGGTATGCTTGCTAGATGATGAAATCAAACAGCATTGGGATAGCCCAGTGCACACTCCAGCTTTACGTTGGGGACGTTAAGCGCCACTAAACAATTGTTGCCATAAGGTGACCACAGCGGTTTGATGTGGCTGAATTTCAATCAAAGGCACTCTGGCGTCTTTGGCTTGGAGCTTTTCGCTATGGATAATTTTGCGGTAGGTGCGATACGCTGAGGCCACATCTTCTGCCAACATTGCATCCACCATACCAAGCTCAGCGAGCAGATGCAGTAAACCAATATTGCCAATATTGCCTAGCAATTGCGGATGCGCATGTGCATGCAGCAAGACCAGATATTGCACCATAAACTCCACGTCAATAATGCCGCCTTTGTCATGTTTTACATCAAACAGCTCTGGCTTGGGTGGGTGACTAGCGCGCATTTTTTCGCGCATTTGTGTCACTTCTTGCATTAAGGTTTGTGGGTCGCGTACTTGCATCAACACCTTGTCGCGGATACCTGAAAAGCGCAGCCCTACTTGCACATCTCCCGCCACAAATCGAGCGCGCGAGATGGCTTGATGCTCCCACACCCAAGCTTTACGTAGTTGATATTCTTCAAACGCATCCACACTGCTCACCAGCAAGCCACTGTTGCCATCAGGCCGGAGCTGTAAATCTGTCTCATACAACAAGCCTGCATTGGTCAAACTGTTAAACCAATTATTGATGCGTTGCGCAAAACGCGCGTAGTTATCCGAGGCATCCGGATGTGCGTCTTCATATAGAAAAATAATATCTAAATCAGACACATAGCCCAGCTCTTTACCCCCTAATTTGCCATAACCAATGATGGCAAACTGCGGCGTTTCTTGGTGTTTAAATTTAAGCGTGGGCCAAATCACCTGCAAACTTACTTGCAAAATCAGCTCCGCCAGTGCACTTAAATAATCTGAGAGCGTCTCTAACGCTAGCAGTCCACCAATATCCTGTGCCGCAAAACGCAACACTGCCGCGTTTTTAAAATGGCGCATGGTATCCATTTGCGCTTCGGTATCGCCTTCCAGTGCTTGCATTTTTTTGGTGAGTTCTGCCTGCATGGCTGTAAAGTCCGGTGCATCGTACAGTGTTTGGGTGTCTAGCAACTCGTCCAATAAAATGGGGTGTGCGGTGAGATATTGTGCCAACCATGGGCTTGCACCACAGAGTTTGATGACCAATTGCAATGACTCTGGAAACTCCGCCAGCAATGCTAAATAGCTTGCTCTACGACAAATACTTTCTAACAGAATGATGCTTCTCAGTAGTGCCACATCTGGGCTTTGCGTCTCTGCCGATTGCTGAATCACCATTGGCATCAATTTATCAAAGCGAAACTTACTCTGCTCAGGTAATTGTTTGTATCGGCTGCTACCATGAAGCGCTTGTAAACGTTGATAGGTCTCAGCCGCATCTTGATACCCAAGCCCTGTCAGGTAATCGAGGGCTGCTAATTTTTCAATCGTGCCCTGCCAAATAGCCGTTTCTTGCTCTAGTGCTTGATGCCCAGCATCGCTAAATGTGGCATCGAAATGGGCCTGAATAATGGCGCGATGATGGTTCAATTGCGCTAAAAATTCGCCCCAGCTTTCTAACCCCATCATCATGATTAAGCGCTGTCTAGATTCTTCAGATTTGGGTAAATCTTGCGTCTGCTGATCATCAATGTACATTAAACGATGCTCAACATTACGCAGATAAATATAGCCTTCGGTGAGCTGCGCGACTGCCTCTGGTGGCAACATACGTTTTTGTGCCAAGAGTTCTAGCACCTGCAAGGTTGGTTTCACTTGCAACTCGGTATCTTGACCACCGCGTATCAGTTGAAATACTTGCGCAACAAACTCCACCTCACGAATACCGCCACGCCCTAATTTGATATTGTCTTCAAGCCCGCGTTGCATCACATCACGCTGAATTTGTACCTTTAAATCACGCATGGACGCATAGGCATTAAAATCCAGATATTTTCTAAATACAAAAGGTTTAAGCACATTGCTGAGTGCCTGCGATGGTCCAGCAACCACGCGCCCTTTGATCCAAGCGTAACGTTCCCACTCACGTCCATAATTTTGATAGTAGTCTTCCAGCGCGTCCAAACAACTCACCAACGCCCCTTCAGAGCCAAAAGGCCGCAAACGCATATCGACACGAAACACAAAACCATCTTCTGTGATGTCATCTAGCGCAGCAATCACCTTTTTACCCAGCTTGGTGAAAAACTCTTGATTGCTGATGACCTGCCCACCATCGGTCTCACCTTCTTGCTCGTAAGCAAAAATCAGATCAATATCGGAAGATACATTCAGCTCTGCCCCACCAAGCTTACCCATGCCAACAACAATGAGTGATTGCACCTCTCCATCCTGGCCTCTGGGCATGCCATATTGTTTACTGAGTTCAGTAGTATGAAAAGAAATGGCCTGCTGCAATGTCACTTCTGCTAACGCAGAAGTAGTCTGCGCTACCTCATGGAAATTGGCCAACCCGTTTAAATCTCGCACAATTATTCTGAGTAACACTTGTTGCCGCAACCATCTTAATTGCTGTTTTAATGACTGTTCATCAAAAATATTTTGCGCTGTTAAGGTGGTTTGCATGTCCTCTGTTTGATACGCTTGATGTAGATTATTTAGCAAATCAGAGATTAATTGCGCATCTTTTGACAACAATCTGGTCACAAATGAGCTGCACTTCACAGCATGGAGCAAATGTGCCTCATCCCTAGACGCAGAGCGGTTTTCTGATAGAATCATGTCCAGTGTTAGCATAAGTTGATGTATCTTTTATGGCAGTAGTATTGGGTCATTTATAACTTAAATTATATGTGTGTTGCAGAATATTAGGGGAGCTGTATGTCAATTGAATCCGTACTTCATGAAAACCGAGTTTTTGCGCCTAGTGCAGAAACGGTTAGCAAGGCAGCCGTTTCTGGCATGCAAGCGTATCAGCAATTATGCACTGAAGCAAAAAACGATTATGAAGGTTTCTGGGCAAAGTTAGCGCGTGAATTATTAGTTTGGCACAAGCCCTTTACCAAAACACTCAATCAAGAAAATGCCCCTTTTTACAAATGGTTTGAAGACGGCGAACTCAATGTCTCAGCCAACTGTTTAGATAAACATCTCAACACCATTCCTAATAAAACTGCCATTATTTTTGAAGGTGATAATGGCGATGTCAAAACCGTAACCTACAAAGAGCTCTATCATCAGGTGTGCCAGTTTGCGAACGGCCTCAAAAAACTCAACTTAAAGCTTGGCGACCGCGTCATTATCTATTTACCCATGGGTATTGAAGCCGTGGTGGCCATGCAGGCTTGTGCTCGCATAGGCCTCATTCACTCTGTTGTCTTTGGTGGATTTTCTGCTAAAAGTTTGAATGAACGCATTATTGATGCAGGTGCAGTGGCTGTCATTACCTCAGACGGGCAGTTCCGTGGTGGTAAAACACTCCCACTTAAACAGGCGGTAGACGAAGGTATTGCCATGGGCGGTTGCGAGAGCATTCAATCAGTAGTGGTGCTCAAAAAAACGGGCCAAGAGATTCAATGGGCAAGCAACAATATTTGGTGGAGCGATCTAATAGCTGGTCAGGCAGACGAATGCCCCCCTGTGATGGTAAATGCAGAGCATCCACTATTTCTGCTCTACACCTCTGGCTCCACTGGCAAGCCAAAAGGCGTACAACATTCCTCAGCTGGCTACTTACTGCACGCCATGAACACCATGCGCTGGACCTTCGACGTAAAACCAGATGATATCTATTGGTGTACTGCCGATGTGGGTTGGATTACTGGCCATAGTTATGTAGCCTACGGCCCACTCGCCATGGGTGCTACGCAAATTGTGTTTGAAGGCATCCCCACCTACCCTAACGCTGGCCGCTTCTGGCAAATGATAGAGAAACATAAAGTTTCAATTTTCTACACCGCGCCGACAGCGATTCGCTCCCTCATCAAAGCAGGAGAAACCGATCCTAGCACCCATCCAAGCCACTACAATTTATCCAGCTTGCGCTTGTTAGGTACGGTAGGCGAACCCATTAACCCAGAAGCATGGATGTGGTACTACGAGCAAGTAGGCAGTAGCCGTTGCCCAATTGTGGATACCTTCTGGCAAACCGAAACCGGCGGGCATGTGATTACGCCTTTGCCCGGCGCTACAGCGTTGGTACCTGGTTCTTGCACACTCCCCTTCCCCGGTATTGACATTGATGTGGTGGATGAAACTGGCAAAGATGTACCATGGGGCACCGGTGGCTTGTTAGTGATTAAAAAACCTTGGCCATCCATGATACGCACCATCTATAACGACCCTGAGCGATTCATAGCCAGCTACTACCCTGCCGATTTGGGTGGTAAAACTTATCTGGCAGGTGACGGTGCAATACGAGATGCCAAAACCGGCAATTTTACTATCATGGGTCGCATTGATGATGTGCTCAACGTGTCTGGTCACCGCCTTGGCACCATGGAAATTGAATCTGCATTGGTGGCAAACCATTTAGTTGCCGAGGCTGCTGTGGTGGGTAAACCGCACGATATCAAGGGTGAGTCTGTGGTGGCTTATGTGGTGCTCAAAGGTTCGCGTCCACAAGGCGATGATGCCAAGAAAATAGTCTCTGAACTACGCGAATGGGTGGGTAAAGAAATTGGCCCAATTGCCAAACCCGATGAAATCCGCTTTGGGGATAATTTACCAAAAACGCGTTCTGGCAAAATCATGCGCAGACTGTTGCGTAGCCTTGCGAAAGGCGAAGAAATCACTTCGGATATTTCCACATTGGACAACCCAGCCATTTTGGACCAACTTAAAGAAGTGGTGAAATAATTGGAAGGTTTACTGGTGATGGCAGCGTTGATTCTGGCTGCCGTTTTTTTGATGAGGTGAATATCTGATATATTTTTAAAGTGATTACTACGTTTGTAACATTTAAACGATGTTAATATTGAATTCATCGTTTAAATGTATAAAGCATTATGAATTTTTTGGCCAACTTAGCTTTGAAACTTAGGGGCAGTCTAAACCAAGGTGGAGATTATGGTTATATTTCCGCGAAAGCCATGGGCAACCACATTCCAAAAGTCATTCATCAAACTTATTATCACAGAAATTTACCCGTCGAGATTCAACAAAATGTTAACTATTTAAAATCATTAAATCCAGATTGGGAATATAGGCTATACGATGATAATGATATCGAGGCATATATTGCAAAGCATTACCCTCAATTACTGAAGATTTATAATAAAATTAATCCTACTTACGGAGCTGCAAAAGCTGATTTTTTTAGATATATTCTGATCTATAACGAGGGTGGTTTATATCTAGATATTAAAAGTAGCCTGCAAAACCCTTTAGATGAGGTTTTGCTACCATCAGACCGCTATTTACTATCCCATTGGCAAAACGAGCCAGGGCAAATACATGAAAATTTAGGCCACCAAAATGGAGTGGATCATGTTCATGGTGAATTTCAGCAATGGTATATAGCCGCCGCAGAGGGACATCCATTCCTGAAAGCCGTGATAGAAAATGTTTGCAATAACATAGAAAAATATAATCCGTTTATACACGACACTGGCCAATGGGGTACATTAAATTTGACTGGTCCTATTGCTTATACATCCACTATTTTGCCTCTTCTACAAAAACATCCGCATAGATTAGAACGTGACAATTCAAGATATGGCTTTATTTATAGCATTTATGAGTCAAAAGGCGCGCGTTTGGGACATATACAACTCTCAAAAAAACATTACACTTTGTCTAACGAATCTATAGTCAAATTAAATTATGTTAGTGGTTTTATTTTTAACCTATGTCAGCCAATATACATTTTTGCTAAAAACTTCTTACGTAGCCTAAAAAACTAATCCTATATATTCAAATAAATCTTTTAAACACAATACATTTAGCTTTATTTGGAATACAACTGTAAAAATATTATTTAAAGATTGTTAATGAGCTCATTATTACAAGACATCAATCAACGCCGTACCTTTGCGATCATTTCCCACCCGGATGCGGGTAAAACCACCCTCACCGAAAAACTATTGTGGTTTGGTGGTGCCATTCAGGTTGCAGGTGAAGTGCGTGGACGCAAAGCTGCGCGTCATGCCACCTCTGACTGGATGGAGCTGGAAAAGCAACGTGGCATTTCGGTGACTTCATCCGTCATGCAGTTTCCATATCGCGAGCACATGATTAATCTGCTAGATACGCCTGGACATGATGACTTCTCTGAAGACACCTACCGCACACTCACAGCCGTGGATTCCGCCGTAATGGTGATTGACTCGGTGAATGGCGTTGAGGCGCAAACCATTAAATTACTGAACGTGTGCCGGATGCGCGACACGCCCATTATTACATTTATCAACAAACTCGACCGTGAAAGCCGCGCGCCGATTGAGTTGCTGGATGAAATCGAATCTACCTTGGGCATGGAGTGCGCACCGATGACTTGGCCAATTGGCATGGGCAAGACGTTTCGCGGGGTGTATCACCTCTATAACGATGAAATCTCGTTTTTTGACCCACGTGCGGAAAAAGGCACTTCGGAGACTATTAAAGGCTTGGATAACCCGCGCTTGGACGAAGTAATTGGTCGCCAAGCCGAAGAGTTGCGTGTTGATATTGAGTTGGTTCGTGGTGCATCGCATAGCTTTGATAAAGAGCGCTATTTGAACGGCAAACAAACCCCGGTGTTTTTTGGGTCAGCGATTAACAATTTTGGCGTGCAATCACTCTTGGATGCCGTTGTAGACTTATCGCCACCTCCCCAAGCCCGTAAAACCGCCACTCGTGAAATTGCTGCGGATGAAGCCAAATTTTCAGGCTTTGTGTTTAAAATTCAGGCGAATATGGACCCAAAGCACCGTGACCGCATTGCGTTTTTACGTGTCTGCTCTGGGCGTTTTGAGCGTGGTATGAAGATTAAGCAGGTTTCCACCAGCAAGATGCTGAGCGTCAATAATGCCATTACCTTCATGGCGCAAGACCGTACTACGATGGATGAAGCATATTCTGGCGATATTATTGGTATTCCCAACCACGGCACCATTAAGCTGGGCGACACGTTTACCGAAGGCGAAAACCTTAAGTTCATTGGCATCCCCTCATTTGCACCAGAATTTTTCCGCCGAGCACGCATTAAAAACCCAATGAAAATGAAACAGTTACAGATTGGGCTCAAACAACTCTCAGAGGAAGGTGCTGCTCAGCTGTTCCGTCCGTTGCTCTCCAATGATTTAATTTTAGGCGCAGTGGGTATGCTGCAGTTTGAGGTAGTCGCCCACCGTTTGGAGCACGAGTATGGCGTGGACATGATATTTGAGCCTTATGATTGCTACACTGCTCGCTGGCTAAAAGGCAGTGATGCTGATTTAAAAGCGATTGCCGATAAATACGGCTTTAACGTTGGCTTGGATAGCGCTGATGATTATGTTTACCTGGCGCCCAATCGTGTTAATTTACAAATGGCACAAGAAAGATACCCTGATATTCAATTTGCAGAAACAAGAGAGATAAGTTAGTTATAATCTGGCAATGAAATGCGCATTGTGCGTGCATTTCACCCTAGCAAAATAAATATTTAAAATTAAGAAAGCTAGTCATGAACCACGTAAACTCTAGTTCCAGTGAAGACAATGTAGCGTTTTTAATGAGTGTCTATAACGGTGCAAAGTTTCTGGAAGAACAACTCAATGCCATCTTGCAACAAACCCACCGCAATTGGCAGCTTTACATCAGAAATGATGGTTCTAAAGATAACAGTTTAGAGATTATCAAAGATTACGTAAAAAAAGATGCACGTATTCATCTTATTGATGAGCATGGGGTTAATTTAGGCTATACCAAAAGCCAAGCGTTTTTAATGTCACATGTGACTGAACCCTATATTATTTTTTGCGATCAAGACGACGTATTTTTACCTCAGAAGACCAGTCTTTCGCTCCAAAAAATCAAAGAAATTGAAACGAGCGCAAAATTACCGGCACTGGTGCACACGGAAGCCATTGTTGTGGATAGCCAACTCAATCCTATCAAACCCACTTTTATTGGTGAGCATGGCAAAATTAAAGGCTTGAACGGTATTATTCTTGCAAATTGTGTGTCTGGCTCATCAATGATGATCAATGACAGCCTAAAAAAAATCGTGCTTGATAGCTTATCTAAGATTCAATTTGACTTGCTTGACTATCATATTGCTATCTTAAGTGAGTTAATTGGCGTGCGTGCATTTATTCCAGAACCCTTGCTTAAATACCGACAGCATGAAAACAATGCTGTTGGAACAGTCGGCACGCGTAAAACCAATCAGGATACAAAATACACCTTAAGTTTGACGAATGCCTTCAACCAATACCCTTTGTTTAAACATGAATATACCAAGCTGAATCTTGCAACACACATTAAGCAACAATTAAACGAGTATTTTTATTTGTTTGAGGGGAATAATCGATTCAAAAAGTTGTTTATTTTTCTCAAAAATGGCTATGGGCTGACACGAAAAAAAGATTATTTAGTATTGCTTTGGCTTTTGCTCTGCAATCAAGACCTACGTCAACTGATGACTGTAAAGCGCGCATATTCTGAATGAAATTTGGAAAAACCAACACTGACCATCACTACACGATCACGATCGTGATGGGCACCTATAATGGTGAAAAGTATATTGCAGAACAAATTGACTCGATTATCCAACAAACGTATCGAGATTGGTGCTTATTGGTGCGTGACGATGGCTCTACCGATGGAACAGTGGCCATTATTCGGGCATATACACAGAACCATCCTAATATTTTTCTGCTAGAAGATACGCTTGGTAATGTTGGGTTCAACCGAAACTTCATGACCCTGATTGAGCAAACAGGTAGCCCTTATATTAGCGTTTGTGACCAAGACGACGTGTGGCTGCCCAATAAATTAATGACTTCACTTAATGCCATACAAGCCATTGAAAAATCTTCTGACATGCCAGCCTTAGTGCATTCAGATGCATTGATTGTGGATAGCCAACTAAAACCGATTGCTGAGAAATGGATTGGTAAGCGAGGCGCAATCGAGGGGTTAAATGGAATTGCGTTTGCAAACGCTGTTCAGGGCGCGTCATTAATGTTTAATCGAGCGCTGAAAGAGCTTGCCGTTGCCACGCCATTACTGGCCCCATACGATTATCATTTAGCGCTATTGTCTGTGCTAAAAGGAAAGCGTTATTTCATTCAAGAGTCGTTGCTTCTCTATAGACAGCATTCAAATAACGCAATCGGTGGGATGCAAGCAGATACTCAACTCAACATGCAGCATTACGTTAGGCAATTCAAACAAATTGCTGCAAATCTAATGGCGAGCTTGGATTATCAGAAATTAAATCCAACGATACATCACAGTCTCAATGCCTATCATTTGATTAAAGATAACTACGCACATGGGTTGATTGTTGCAAGTCAAAAAAAAGCGTTAGACGAATACTTTTATATTTTTGAGGGCCACAGCACCATCAAAAAAATCTATCTTTTTCTTAAAAACAAGTATGGCTTTGGTAGTAAAAAGGACCGTATTATTTTTTTGATGTTGATTATTACAGGCCGCAACCTGCTTGATCCTTCAAGTTGGTAATCCAAGTGTAATCCTATATGGATATTGTAAATCTTAGCGAATTGGATCCAAACTGGTGTTGGCTTAGAGATGAGTTTAAGCACAGCTCTCATCAATGGCATCATTTTAGTAGTGCTGAATCTTCATTGCCAAACTGGCTACCTAAAAAGCAATCGATTGAACGTGTGATAAAAGCGTTTCGAGCCGTGCATCATGCCAAACAACAGCCTAGCCTTCTCGTGTCACATGGCCCACGCCCTGCTTATTATGGCGCCCGCATGGCACGGCTGTTGCAGCCAAGTTTGCCACATTTAGTCTATTCGTTTAACTTCACCAATTTACCCACTGGTTATCAGCACAAAGCCATGGCAAAGGCGTATCAACAGCCTGACCGTTTTGTGGTGTACTCCAACCTAGAAAAAAAACTATACGCTGATTATTTTAGTATTGCGCCTGAACGTATTGATATGCTGCATTGGTCAGTGCACGCGCCTAGCGTGCCATGCGACGAGGCGCCAATAGAGCAAGGGGATTACATCTGCGCGTTAGGCAGCCAAGGACGTGATTATGAGACTTTATTTGCGGCAATGCGTGCATTACCACATATCCGCCTTGTTGTAGTCGCCACGGCAGACAGCGTTAAGCAATTATCTGTGCCAGAAAACGTGACGGTGCATACGCATATTCCACTTGCACATGCCCATAATATTTTGACGCATAGCCGCTTTATGGTAGTGCCGTTGCGCGATAGCCAAGTACCATGCGGGCATGTCACTATCGTATCCGGCATGTTCTTCCAAAAAGCCATGCTCGTGACTAACTCGGAAGGTGTGCATGACTATATTCAAGACCGCGCAACCGGATTGTTCTTTGCTCCTAAAGAAACGCGTGATTTAGCTGAAAAAATCCAAGAATTGTGGGATGACCGCACGTTAACACAACAACTGGCAACCACTGGTTACGCATTTGCGCAAACACACTGTTCCGAAAAAAATATAGTCAGCTACTTTTCCAACTATCTCATTCAACATCAGCCGCTATGAAGGCAAGTGCAACGTCTAGCGAATGCCCGTGTGGTTCAGGTCTTTGCTATGCCAGCTGCTGCAAACCTCTACACCAAGGACATCTAGCCACCACTGCTGAAGCCTTAATGCGGTCACGCTACTCTGCGTATATGCTGCGTCTTGAGCCCTATCTTTTAGCGACTTGGCATCCTGATACCCGCCCAGACACTTTAGATTTATCGCAAGATAATATGAAGTGGCTGGGACTAAAGGTGATACGTGCAGAGACCACTAGTCCAACTACTGCGATTGTGGAGTTTATTGCACGCTATAAAATAGGCGGTATGCGAGCTGAACGTTTGCATGAAATCAGTGAGTTTGTGTATACCGACGCTTGGTATTATGTTGTGGGTAAAACTGATTAAGTGATATCTAGAACCATTGTGGAATAGTCATGGTGACGCTAAATCCGTATGGTTTTAGGTTGGCAGCCCAGACTTTACCGCCATGCGCCTCAATCACTTGTTTGGTAATCGCCAAACCCACACCATGACCGACAACTTGGCTACCAGAGTGACCTCTAACAAAAGGTTTAAAAATATCTTCTAACTCTGTTTCAAGCACACCTGCACCCTGATCGGTAATGATTATCTCAATCGATTTAGTTGCTGCAATGACCTTACAATCAATATTAACAATTGAGTCGTTTGGCGCATATTTCACAGCGTTGCGAACCACATTTTCAATGGCTCTGTGCATTAAATCTTGCTGCCCAGAAACTTGCATGGTTTGCTGTGCGTTCAACGCGATGCGGATACGCTTATGTGATGCCTCAAACGCTGCATCTTCTACAATCATATCCAGTAATTCGTTAAGGATAAAAGGTTCCCTCTTAAGCTCTACCATGCCAGATTCGAAGCGTGATAACTCTAATAACTCACCTATCATCTTATCCATCCGCTCGGCTTCCAACTCAATGCGGTGCAAAGAACTCTCGGCACGCTGCGGATTTTGCAATGCCAAACCCAGCGCCATTTGCATTCTCGCCAGGGGTGAGCGTAATTCGTGCGATACGTGATGCAATAGACGTGTTTGCCCTTGCAGCAGCGCACTGAGTCGGCTGGCCATATGATCAAAATGACGACCCAAATCTGATAGTTCGTCTTTACGCGCACCCATTTTGTCGGCCACCGCAGTATTCAAGTCACCACTAGCAGCGCGTTCAAACGCCAACCGTAAGGTATTGATTGGTTTGGAGAAATACCAAGCTAGAATTGCCGCAAACAATGCACTGGCCAAAGTACCTATCAACAAACCTTTGACGGGGAATTTAGCAATGATTTTAAACAGTGTATTGGAGCGCTCAAATCGCTTGAAGTCTGAAGGCCGTTCATGCTCAAGCCCAGGTGGTGGTGGCGGTATACCAGCACGTGCTCTATTGGCCCGGGTAGAGACAACAAACATTAAATATGATTGTTGATTGCTTAATGTCACTTGCGCAACACTGTCTTGCACCTTCGATTTAATAGAGTCACGCGCTGCATTGAGCCAAGTAGCGTCTACCTTACGGTGCAGCACATCCTGCGCATTGCGATCCACGACATACACACGGTGTGCTAAACGTTGCGACTCCCATTGCTCTAGCAACTTCTTAGTTGCTGGTATACCGCCTAATTGCAACGTGGATTGTGCTGCATCTATCAATGCCTGACTGATAGGTGACTGGTCGATACTTGGATTTTGGTTAGTGATATTGAAAAGCACAAACGCACTCACGCCAAGAGCAGTGGTAAGTTGCGCTAAAAAGAGAAAAAGAAAGAACTTCCAGAATAAGCGACCCATCTGTTAGTCTTTTAACAACTGGTAACCCATGCGATATACCGTTTGTATCACATTAGGGTTATCTGAATATTGCGCAATTTTTTGGCGGATACTGCTGAGATGCACGTCAATACTGCGATCGAATTTGGCTAACGGCCTACCAAGTGCTTGTAATGATAGTTCATCTTTTGTCACCACCGCCCCAGCATGCCGCGCAAGGATTTCCAGCAAATTAAACTCGGTGCTGGTCAAATCGAGCACATGATTTTGCCATTCCGCACGTCGTTGTGAAGACCACACTTTTAAATCACCCACCGCAATCACATAAGTGCGAGAAGTATTTGATTGTATTCTTCTTAATATCGCGCGCACCCTTGCTACCAACTCTCTTGGCGTACATGGCTTAGGTACATAATCGTCCGCCCCGAGTTCTAGCCCGGTGATTTTGTCATTGTTATCCCCTTTGGCCGTCAGCATTATCACGGGAATAGTGCTATTAGCACGAATATTTCGTAAGGTTTGAATGCCATCTTGTACTGGCATCATCACGTCCAATATCATCAAATCAAAATGGCCAGCCAACACATATTGCTCTGCCGTCACGCCATCATGTGCAACTGTCACATCAAAGCCTTCTTGCTGCAAATACTCTTTGAGCATGCCAACCAACTCAACATCATCATCCGTTAATAACAATTTATTCATTTTTAATCTCTATATCAACACCTTAAGGTGAGCGTTACATCATGGCCATCATAGCGATGAAGCCACTATATTAACAAGTGTTAAGTCCTTGTTTTACGCAACTTTACACCTCTAATACTTTTGCAAAGATGCCATATATTTACATGTTTTTACGCCACCTTAACAGCACTTAACAAGTAGTTTCCGCAAAATGCAATCGTCTTCATTGAGACATATTCTTGAAAGGTAAAATGATGAGAACAACATTCAAAACATTATTGGCGACAGCATGTATTACTTTGGCGGCGACAGGCATTGCAGTTGCAGAACAAGGTAGTCATGGCGAAAAATCTGGCTACTGCACAAAAGGACATCATGGTAAACGCCACCATGTGGGCGGTCCAGAATTTGGTCAACCACGTTACTTACATGGTATTGCTTTAAGTTCAGAGCAAGAAGATAAAATATTTGCGCTGAATTATGCTGAAGCACCAAAAGTACGTGATCTAATGAAACAACGTCACGCATTGCATCTAGAACTGAGACAAGTGAGTCAAGCTGCGCAATTTGATGAAAGCAAAGCTAAAGCGATTGCCGATAAATTAGCTACTTTGGAAAAAGATAGTGCATTAAATCGCGCCAGAACAGAAAGTAAAGTGTTGGCTGTTTTAACGCCTGAGCAACGTGAGCAAGCGTTAAAAAATAAAGAGCAATTTAGCAAACATCGTGGTGAACACCGTCCAGCTGGCTTTAGAGGTCATCCTAAACAGCGTCCGGATGTAAAAAGCTAATCTAACGTCTCAAATCCATACTAGTAAAAAAAAAGACCACATTACTGTGGTCTTTTTATGTTTATCCATTACTCGTTAGACTTGCTCAAAAGCCTCACACAACTGGCTAAGCAACTGGCCAAAAATCGGCAATACCTCATCTTTATCATGTGGACTGTCATCATCGGTTCCAGCAATCACATAACTCACCGTAACTTTATCCACGTTCTCTCTAAACTCCGCCCAGTGTTCAACATCTGCATCGCCAATCAGCTTGAATTTATTCAAGCCGGATTCAATAATCTCAACTAGTTGTGCATCGCTGATACCAGCAAACAATGTCTTTGCAATGGTGATTTGTGCAGTTTGATAATCTGGCGTAATGTCCTCTTGCGTGAGCGGCATGGTTAAAAATGCAAACAGCAATAAACCATATGCTTGATACACGCTTAACATATCAAAATTTTCTTGCAACTCATGCCCTGGCTGACGCCCTGCCTCTTGAATCGCCTTAAACGTGAGGAAACTCGACAAATAATGTGCTGCATCGACAGCATCAAAGTCGTTCAAATCAATGGTGGATTTTGCGCCATCGTCATAGGTTTCTGCCAAACAAATAGCATGTAATAGTTTTAAGCGTTGGGAATACGTCATTTCATTCATACAAATACCTATTAAAAATTATTGAATTTCGGGAAGTGCTTCTAATGCTTCATGTAACGCCAGCCACTCTAGCTCAGCGGACTCAATCAATGCGGCTAGCTCGGCTTGGCGTTTCAAATGCTGTTGCAACTCGGCTTTACGGCTTGGCTCATACAATGTAGCGTCTAACGCGCTAGCATCCAATCCTTGCTTTTCGGTTTGGTACTTTAACAAGTTTTCATCTACCAGCGTTAATGATTTCAAAAGAGGTCTGCGTGCCAAAATACGTGCTTGGCGATCTGCTTTATTCTGTGCGTACTCATTCTTTTTAGCAGGCTTTTCGACAACATTCGCAGCAACTTCTTGTACCTTTTGTGTTGCCAACCAGTTTTTATAATCGTCCAAATCGCCATCAAACACGTCGGCTTTACCTTCTGCCACCAGCACAAAACGGTCGCAACTGGCACGCAATAATGCACGGTCATGCGAAACCAAAATCACACCGCCGACATAGTCTTGTAGCGCCAAGGTCAAGGCATGGCGCATTTCCAAATCCAAATGATTGGTTGGTTCATCTAGTAACAGTAGATTAGGACGTGTCCAAATCAGCAAAGCTAGCGCCAGCCGCGATTTCTCTCCGCCTGAAAAGTTGGCGCAAGGTGCGCGTGCCATATCGCCTCTAAAGTCAAAGCCCCCCAAAAAATTCAAATGCTCTTGCTCACGTGTTAAAGGGTCTAAACGTAGCATGTGCTGTAACGGTGATTCATTAGGGCGCAACTGCTCCAACTGGTGTTGCGCAAAATATCCGATATTGAGGTCTTTGCCCTCTACTCGTTTACCAGATAGTGGCTGCAGTTCAGCTGCTAGCGCTTTAATGAGTGTAGATTTACCCGCACCGTTCTTACCTAACAGGCCAACGCGTTCGCCGGGACGAATAGTGAATTGCACTTTGTTGAGTATCGGCTTATCCGCATAACCGATGGCCATGTTGTCCAATACCAGCAGCGGGTCTGGGGCACTTACTGGCGGCCGGAATTCAAAGTTGAATTGCGAATCCACATGCGCAGCAGAAATCATTTCCATGCGCTCCAACGCTTTGATACGGCTTTGCGCTTGGCGCGCTTTGGTGGCCTGTACACGGAAGCGATCAATATAGCTATGTAAATGCGCGACTTTGCGTTGCTGCTTTTCAAACATCGCTTGTTGTAATGCTAATTTTTCCGCACGCTGACGCTCAAAATCACTATAGCCGCCACGGTACAGCGTCAATCGTTGCTGTTCGATATGCAGGATATTGTTGACTACACTGTCCAAAAAGTCGCGGTCATGCGAAATCAGTAATAAAGTACCGCGATAATCACGCAACCATCCTTCCAGCCAAATCACCGCATCCAAATCCAAATGGTTAGTGGGTTCATCCAGCAATAGCAAATCTGAACGACACATCAATGCACGTGCTAGATTTAGACGCACACGCCATCCACCAGAAAAATCACTGACTGGCCGAGCCAAATCCATTTGCGTAAAGCCCAAGCCGTCCAGCAGTGATGCCGCTCGTGCTTTAGCACTGTAGCCATCAATATCGCTTAAGCGTTGATGTAACTCTGCAATCTTTTCACCGGCATGAGCGGTTTCTGCATGTAATAACGCTTGTTCAATCTCACGCAATTCCACATCGCCATCTAAGGTGAAATCGATTGCTGACTGGGACAATGCTGGCGTTTCTTGCGCCACATGCGCTACCGTCCAATTCGGTGGAATATCCAAATCACCGACTTCTGGATGCAGTTCTCCACGTAGCAATGCAAATAAAGAAGATTTACCAGCACCGTTGGCACCAGTTAGACCCACCTTATGCCCAGGATGCAACTGAAAAGAAGCCTCTTCAACCAATATTTTTGGGCCTCGCGTCAGCGTTAACTGTTTAAATTGAATCAAAATTTACCCGTTAGTCAGCCAAAGTTGGCAAAAGGCATTATTTTAAAGCAAAGCATGACTTCCTTAACTGAACTTTACGTTTTCTTTTCATTTCTGGTAAGAAAATACAGTAAAATAGGCCTCTAAATCTATGCCTTACGCCCGCCTCTCACTCATGACCATCCGTACGTTATCTCGCTGGGTCTCCTACCTCTTAATTTTCATCGCTGCGATAGTGTTGATTGCCATATTGGCTATTCGCTTCTTTGTATTTCCAAACATTGAACAATATAAGGATGACATTGCCGCTTATGCGAGTGAAACCATTCAACGCAAAATTACTATCGGCGATATCCAGACTGGTTGGCATCATATTTCACCACGCGTCACCCTGGAAGAAGTAAGTATTTATGATGAGCAAAACAGACCTGCGCTCACACTGAAAAAGATTGACACGCAGCTGTCATGGCTCAGTATAGGCTTACTCGACCTCAGGCTCTCAGAACTCACGGCATATTCGCCTAAGCTCATTGTTCGCCGCTCTAAAGATGGCGTATTTTATTTAGCGGGGGTCAATTTAAGTGGGAGAGGCAACCCTGACTTTGCTAACTGGCTGCTCGCACAGTCTAAAGTGAGTATCCGCGATGCAAATGTCACTTATATCGACGAAATGAGAAATGCACCACCACTCTCGTTACAAGCACTCAATCTAACGCTCAGCAATTCCGCTTGGAAAAGTCTTTTTGGACGCCATGAATTTCAACTGAGCGCGCGTCCTTCGATTGGTACGACCAATCCTATCCATCTGTCTGGCTACTTTATTGGCCGTGATATGTCTAATTTGCAAAACTGGCGTGGCAATATACATGCCTCCCTGCAAAAGACAGATGTCGCGGTGTGGCGTCCATGGGTGGATTACCCCATTCCATTACAAAGTGGCATGGGTGATGCTGAGGCAGACCTACACTTTTCAAAGCTGGAGATAGATGCAGTAGATGCAAATGTGCATTTAAAAAACGTAAGCATTGAACACTCTTCAAATAACAAACCCTTAGTTGCGAAAAAACTAGATGGCTTATTGGGCTGGAAAAAAAAATCCAAAAACACCCAAACTCTCACCGTTAAATCATTTAATCTTGCTTTAGATACAGGATTACTTGTTGAAGCGGCAAATGGTGAATGGGTTACCAGTAGCAAAAACAATAAGCCGTGGGTGGATGCTTACTTATCCATACAATCAATACAATTAGACAAAGTTGCTGAGTCAGCAGCCTATTTGTCATTACCACCTACGTGGTTACAGTGGATTGAGGGTGTATCGCCCAGTGGTAATATTCATACACTAAAAACCGCGATCTCTGGTCACCTAGATCACTTACAACATTATTCGGCATCAGCAGAGTTCTCCCAATTGGGAGTGCAAGCATTTAGAGAGCTGCCTGGCTTTAGCAACATGTCTGGCAATGTTGATATGAATGAGCGTAAAGGCGAGATTCAACTTGATACGCATGATGCATCGTTAGATTTGAAGGACATTTTACGTTGGCCAGTACCCATAGATACGATGCAAGGCGACGTTACATGGGAAATAAATCAGCAAACAACCAAAATTTTTGTGGATAAACTGCAGGTTAAGAATCAGCATATCGGTGGCGTAATCAAAGCACAATATGAACACACCCCCACCAAGGGCGGACATTTGGATTTGAATGCAAAATTCAACCAAGGCAATGCTAAGTTTGCACCCTATTACTACCCTATCGTATTAGGAGAGGACACACTACATTGGCTAGATACCTCTATCCTAGCAGGACGTGCCGATGACGTTAATGTCATTATTAAAGGTCGCTTGGCAGATTTCCCATTTGTAAATCAAAAGAATCAACCTGACCCTGCGCTAGGTCAATTTAAAGTCACCGCAAAAATTCAAGATGCGCTGATTGAGTACGGTACAGGCTGGCCAGTGATTCGCGGCCTTAATACACAGATGTTGTTTGAAGGTAAGCGCATGTTGCTGAATGCAAATAAAGGCTATGTATTTGGCAATAAAATTGTGAGCAGTGTCGTAGAAATCCCGCAATTAGATGCTGATTGGCCGATGCTTAACATCACCAGCGAGGTAGATGGCCCCATACGCGAAGGTATTAAATTTGTAAATGAAAGTCCGGTAAAAGAAGTTACCATGGGCTTTACAGAGCCGCTTAAAACTGCGGGTGATGCACATTTACATCTAGAGCTCAAAATCCCTCTACAAGACCTAGAGGCTGCCACTTACGCAGGTGCATATCAAATTAAAAATGGGACTTTGTATGCCAATGATGAGGTGGGTATTCCTGAGCTAAGCAAAATCAATGGCACCTTGAATTTTAATGAGAATGGCCTGTCTGCGCAGAGTATCAGCACAGAAATCATGGGGGGTGCTTCTCGCTTAACGCTGAATACTGGTAAAGACAAAACTATCCAAATCAATGCCAGCGGCAGAATCAATGATGCTGGTATAAAAAAACTGGTCTCACACCCAATTGCCAATGCCTTTCAAGGGACTACCGACTGGAAAGGTGACATTCTCATCAAAAAACCACTCGCGGACTTTACTTTCACTTCTAACCTTGTAGGCATGTCTATCAATCTGCCAAGCCCATTTAACAAAGATATGGGTCAAATTATGGCGCTACGCATAGAGAAAAATCAGCAAGAAGCGAACAGCGATGAAATTAACCTGCAATACGCTGACCTAATCTCAGGCAAAATTATGCGTAGTGATGTAGAAGGTCAACGCGTCATTGATCGTGGCGAGATTGGGATTAACACTTCAGCAAACATACCGCTTAACAAAGGCTTGGCGCTTAGAGCTAAGTTCGACACATTGGACGTAGACCAATGGCTTACTTTTTTCAAACAAAATACCGAATCAACTTCAACCCAACAAGCTAATAGCACACTACCAAGCTGGGTAAGTCAGGCTGAAGTGTCTGCAAGTACATTAAAAATCCTGAGTCGAGAAGTGCATCAATTAAAAGCAACTGCTAGGCCCTCGCCTGCTGGCCTGACACTCTCTATTCAAAGCCAAGAGCTTACCGGCGATGCTATTTGGCAAAGTGAGGGCAATGGGAAAATCAGCGCGAAACTTAAAAACTTGATTATTCCAAAATCATCAGAGAAAGCCGATGCGACCAATAAAAACGAAATCAAACGTTTAAGTAAGGAATATCCTGCGCTAGACCTTGAAGTAGAAAACTTTGAAATAGGTGACAAAAAATTAGGTGCACTCGCAGTGAATGCCTTTGAAGATGGTGATAACTGGGAAATACAAAAGCTCAAGATTAGCAACCCAGACTTTGTATTAAACGGTGAAGGCACATGGCAAAACTGGACACGTAATCCTAATACCGCACTTAAATTTAATTTTCAGGCAGAAAGCATAGGCAAGTCTCTTAAGCGTTTTGGTCAGCCAGATGCAGTGAAAGGCGGCAAAGCCACTATCTCTGGCCTTTTACGCTGGCCCGGTAGCCCACATGAGTTTGATACATCAAGACTCAGTGGCAACATCAAGTTGGACGCAGAAAAAGGTCAAATTGTAAAAGTACAGCCTGGGGTTGGTCGCTTACTTGGACTACTCAGCTTGCAAAGCTTACCTAGAAGGCTCAGCTTGGATTTTAGAGATTTATTTAGCGAGGGCTTTGCTTTTGACAAGATTAGCGCAACAGCTACCGCAAATAACGGTATTTTGCGCAGCAATGATTTCTACATGACCGGCCCTGCAGCTGAAGCTAAAATTCAAGGTGAAACTAATTTAAAAACAGAGACACAAAACCTTAAGGTATCCGTAATACCGCATGTAAGTGATTCTTTATCCCTTGCTGCACTTGCTGGTGGGCCAATTGTAGGTGCAGCAGCCTTTGTTGCGCAGAAGATACTAAAGGATCCATTTAATAAAATCGCATCTACAGATTATGTGATTACAGGTACTTGGGATAATCCACAAGAGGTAGAATCAAAAAAAGAGTCTCAGGAAAAAAAGAAAGAATCTTTAGATAAGCAATAACATCATTTTTCGACAAGCAAAGACCAAGTCAAATAAAGAAGACACCATGGAAAGCAAGCAAAAAGTTAAATCCGCTAAGAAAGACAGTATTTTTAAAGTTGCCGCCGTACAAATGGCGTCTAGCCCGCATGTTTCTTCCAATTTAGTAGAAGCAAAGCGGCTGATAGAGTTAGCGGCCAAACAAGGCGCTAAGATTGTTGCTCTACCTGAGTATTTTTGCATCATGGGAACAAAAGATTTTGATAAAGTCACCGTGCGTGAAAAACCGAACGAAGGTCCGATTCAAACTTTTTTATCCAAAACCGCCAAGCAATACAAGGTATGGATTGTCGCTGGCTCTATTCCCCTCGTCAGCAACTTTCCCAACAAAGTAAGAAACAGCTGTTTGGTATATAACGATAAAGGCGAGCAAGTGGCGCGCTATGACAAGATTCATTTGTTTGGCTTGGACTTGGGCACTGAGCATTATCACGAAGAAAATACCATTGAATCTGGTGACCAAATTGTTACCGTCGAGACCCCTTACGGCAAAATCGGCTTATCTATTTGCTATGACTTACGCTTTCCTGAGTTGTATCGTGCCATGGGTGAGGTGGATATGATTATGGTACCCTCTGCTTTTACCGAAACTACTGGCAAAGCGCACTGGGAAAGCCTGATACGCGCGCGTGCGATTGAAAATCAATGTTATGTAGTTGCATCAGCGCAAGGTGGCTACCATTTGTCTGGCCGCGAAACCCACGGCAACAGCATGATTGTAGATCCATGGGGCGTGGTACTGGATCGCTTACCGAGAGGATCCGGCGTGGTGATTGCTAACATTAATCGAGAGTATTTGAGCAGCCTACGCCAAAGCCTGCCGGCACTCAAACACAAAACCATTAGAGCGATTTAATGACTTCCATGATAACACCTCAAGCAATTGCCCCGCGCACCCCACTTGTGTTGTTGTTACCATACAATAATAATTTGAAATTTTGAAACGAGCCATGAGTACACTCGCAAACCATAGTCATCTGGAAACCGCCCAGCAATTATTGCTTAGGCCTACCGGGATTGATACCTCCGCGCTGCAAAGCGTGCTCGGGCAAATGATGTCGCATCAAGTAGACTATGCCGACCTTTATTTTCAATATAGCCGCAGTGAGTCTTGGGGCCTAGAAGAGGGTCAGGTTAAATCAGGCAATTTCAGTATAGACCAAGGGGTTGGCGTACGCGCTGTCAGCGGCGAGAAAACTGCTTTTGCGTATTCGGATGACATCAATTTACCCGCACTAAGAGAAGCAGCTAATGCCACTAAGGCAATTGCTGCCATAGGGGCGGAGCAAACAGGTAAAACCATCCTGACGCGTCAAAGCCCTACACTATATCTACCGCAAGATCCGATTGCCAGCTTAAGTGCTGACGCTAAGGTAAAACTGCTTGAGCGCTTAGAACAGTTTGCAAAGCAAATCGATCCACGCATTTCACAAGTCATGGCTTCCATTGCCGGGGAGTATGAAGTGATTATGGTGGCCCGTAGCGATGGCCTCATGGCTGCAGATGTCCGTCCACTGGTGCGCATCTCAGTGCAAGTGATTGCGGAACATAATGGTCGCCGCGAGCAAGGCTCCAGCGGTGGTGGCGGACGCTTTGATTACAGCTATTTTACTGACGAAGTGCTGCATGATTATGCACAAAAAGCAGTACATCAAGCACTAGTTAACTTAGATGCACGCCCTGCTCCTGCTGGTAGCATGACAGTAGTATTGGGCGCCGGTTGGCCAGGCATTTTACTGCATGAAGCGATTGGACATGGCTTAGAAGGTGACTTTAACCGTAAAGGCAGCTCTGCATTTGCTAATATGATAGGCCAGCAAGTAGCCGCCAAAGGCATCACCATTGTGGACGATGGAACGATTGCTGACCGCCGTGGCTCGCTTAGCATCGATGATGAAGGCAACCCAACTAACCGTACCGTATTAATTGAGGATGGGATATTGCGTGGTTACATTCAAGACAGTTTAAATGCAAGACTGATGGGCATGCCAATGACAGGCAACGCCAGACGCGAAAGTTATGCGCATATCCCCATGCCGCGCATGACCAATACTTACATGATGAATGGCGACAAAGACCCGCAAGAGATTATTAAATCTGTCAAAAAAGGTCTGTATGCTGCTAATTTTGGTGGTGGCCAAGTAGATATTACCAGTGGCAAATTTGTATTTAGTGCTGCTGAAGCTTATATGATTGAAGATGGCAAAATCACCTACCCAGTGAAAGGTGCTACACTCATTGGCAACGGCCCAGATGTACTGACACGTGTCAGCATGATAGGCAATGATATGGCATTAGATTCCGGCGTGGGCACTTGTGGCAAGGAAGGTCAAAGCGTACCAGTAGGTGTTGGCCAGCCCACGCTAAAGATTGATGGGTTAACGGTAGGTGGAACCGTGTAAGTGTTTTTACTTTCACCTACACACTCATCACAGATTTCTTGATTACTTTGCAAAAGGAGACACCGATGGCAACAGCAAAAAAAGCATCTGAAAAACAAGAAAAACCAAAAAAAGCAGCAGCAAAACCAGTAGATAAAGTGAAAAAAGTGGCTGCGGTCAAACCCAAAGCCAGCACTTCCACCAAAAAAACCACTTCAGCTAAAACCCCAAAAGCCGGTGCGCCAGAGCGTTACAGGATGATAGAGGTAGCGGCTTACTACATTGCGGAAAAAAATGGTTTCGCTGGTAACGCTTCGGACTACTGGGTGCAGGCTGAGATGGAAATCAACGCAAAATACCCAAAATAAAAAAGGCGCCTTGAGCGCCTTTTTTATTGAAACTGTTTCACTATTATTTCATCACTCGGTTACGGTACTCACCAGTACGCGTATCGATTTCGATTTTGTCGCCTTGGCTCACAAACAGTGGTACAGGAATTTCAAAGCCAGTTGCAATTTTGGCTGGTTTCATTACCTTGCCAGAGGTATCGCCTTTGACAGCTGGCTCAGTGTAAGTGACTTCGCGTACAACAGTAGTTGGTAGCTCAATAGAAATCGCCTTACCGTCATAGAAGCGTACTTCGCATGGCATACCATCTTCTAGGTATGGCAATGCGTCTTCCATAAACTCCGCATCTACATCGTACTGGTTGTATTCAGCATCCATGAATACATAAGTAGGATCAGCAAAGTATGAGTAAGTCACTTCCTTTTTCTCTAACACAATCACATCAAACTTATCTTGTGCAGCGTACACGTTTTCGCTTGGCGCATCCGTCAATAGGTTTTTCATTTTCATTTTAACCACTGCAGAGTTACGGCCAGATTTGTTGTATTCTGCTTTAACAATGACCATTGGGTCATTACCAATCATTACCACGTTGCCAACGCGAAGGTCTTGTGCGATTTTCATAATATTTGAGTGAAGGAAATATAATTTTAGAAGCGCGCATTATACGCAATTTTTACAAATTGTTGCAAAAAATCACCAACTTAGAAGCCAAACTGGGTTGGCTGTACAGTGCATGACTAGCCTGCTGAGTAGCAAGCGCAATGCTAGGCAATGCCGAGAGGTAACGCTGCCAGACCTCCGTCTGGAATGTTATATCCAACCAAGCCAGATGCATGGCTGATACAGCTTCTCGTTGTGCGAACGGCATGGCTTGATAATACTGCGCCAAAAAAGCATTTAGTTTGGGTATATGTGCAGCGCCTTCTTGTTGATAAGGCTGCCAAATAAATGGCTTACCTGCCCAAATAGCACGCACCCAACTATCTTCACCGCGCACAAAATTAATATCGCAGCGTGTGAGCAGGTGGTCATAATCGGTTTGTGATAAAAATGGTAAAACCTCAACCGTGAGTGAACCGCGCCGTATTGTTTGACCAATTTTCAAATTACCTTGACCAAAAAAATCTTCTACTTTCGTTAAAATTGTGGTGTCCGGCACATAACAATGAATCGGCTGCGTTCCTATAGCCATCGATTCCAATAATCGATCAACGGGTGCATGCGGATAGCAAAACAATGAAACTTGGTAGGTGTGATTTGCACCTGTGCTGTTGGTGACTGGCAGAGGCAGATCACGTTCACGAATCAAGCCACCGGTGGCTGCTGTAAAGCCAGGAAAGTAAAAGTGACGCACTAACCCACTGGGTTGTGGGGAGGATTTGGCATGAAACCCCTTCACCCAAGACTCGGCGCTAAGATATTCAAGGTTCACCCACTTGGCTTGCTGTAATTGCATAGCAGAAACATAGGCTTCCGGTAAGCCACAGGCAAAGGCTTCAACCACAACCTCTGCCGCATCGGAAAAATCCGCTTGTGCATGCCAATACTTGATATTCACACCATCTATTTGCTGTGTTGTTGCGGCTAAATCTAATGTGGGTATCAAACGCTGCGCTACTTGTAGATCGTCTATCCATAACCGTACGTCAAGCGCATGCTCTGTTTTCAGTTGGCGTGCCAAGCGCCAACATACGCCAATATCGCCAAAGTTATCGACAACTTTACAAAAAATATCCCAGCGTTTTTTCATGTCTACATTAATTCAATGCCAAACCGTTTTAGCATCATGGCATAGAGTACAAAGATAGCGATTGAAATCAGCAGACTCAACAACAGACTGGGCCAAAAACCAAATTTACTTAAAAAATACGGCATCAGTAAAAACATCGGCAAGGTGGGAATCACATACCAAAAAGTGTAATAGGCATGGTTTGAGATTTTGGCGACAGGTTGCTGTTCATAATTGAGCCAAATCAGCGTAAACAAGGTCACCAAAGGTAAGGCAGCAATTAATCCACCCAGTTTGTCATTTTGTTTGGCCGCTTCAGACACAACCAGAATCAGTCCAGCTGTGACGCAGTATTTCATCAGCAAATACATATATCCCCCTGATATCACACCGACCGCTAAGGGCGGTCGGGCGAATGATTACGCTTTACAAAATAATGGGCGCGATAAAGGCAAAAAAGCCGCCAATCAAGAATATCAACACCGAAAACAAATAAACGCGCCAAGAGACTTTGCGTGTTGCCATACAAGCTGCGGCTAACAGCGGGTCAGCTGGGCATGGTAGTCGCCTTGCCCGCCATTGTAACCCGCCTGAGAGCAGCAACATGAGTGCAGCAAACAGAAATACCTCCACTTTATGCTCTGAGAACCAGACAAGCTGCGGTACATTGGTCACCAAACTCGACATTGCGGCCCCAGCCCCAATGCCAACGAGTAATGCCGGCAATGCGCAGCAAATCAGCGTGCCACCGCTGGTCAATAATGAAAATATAGACGCCAGCTTTGTATGTTTGAGCTGCGTCATCTCGACATGGTGATGGCTGGTCATTTATTTGGCTCCCTGTTTAGCTTCAATCTCAGCTTTAATGTGTGCAACTGGGTGATCGGTCACTTCAATTGCAGTCACATCATACCCAGCGTCTTTGATTAAATCCTTCACCGTATTTTCCGATAACGTTTGTCCTTCTTTTAACTCCACCGCCACAATACGCTGTTTTAAATTGACGTAGACCTCTTTGGTTTGCGACAAACTACGTATTTTTTTCTCAATACCCTGCGCACAAAATGCACATACCATGCCATTCACTTTGGCTTGAATGGTTTGTGTAGCCGCCAGTGCAAGTTGGCTGAAGAGTGACAATGAAACGAGTGAAACGCATACTAATTTTTTCATGATGAATTCCTTAAAAAATATACATAAAGTTAAAGCGCGGTTCGCGTGAGTTATTCACGCCGGCTTCGACAAAATAGTTTTTGTTAATTAGCCGCAACATTGGGGTAACTTCAACATTTTCAGATAACCCATTCATATTGCGTGCTTCTAAAATGAACCAAGGCTGGGTCTTGTCGTAATCGGTCTCATAGAACGAAAAGCCAGCCCGCACACTGGTAAAGTCATGGTTGATATCAGAGGCGCGATAAAGTCTATGCGCTGCTTGAAAGTAAAGTCGTGTGGTTTCATAGTCAAACTGCACACCGGGTGTCACCATCACTTTATCAAAGCGATCGTTCTCTCCAAGCCTTCTATTCTCACCTTGCAATGCGCCCACACCCCCTTGAAACCAAAAATTGGCTTGTGCATGGGGCAGATTCCAACGATGAATTAGACGCGTATAGGTGAACTCTTCCAATGTGCGGGATTTGCTTTTATCATCCGCACGCATGTAGGTCGCACCTATACCAAATGCATCGCGTGGTGTTGTGGCGTAATTCATATTGAGCTCGCGCCAATTGTTATTGAAATCGCCCATCACCATGAATGATTCGCTGAATCCCATGGGTGCCGCCGTGGCAAATGGGCTGATTAGCATGGCCATGAATAGCCATGCGTCGTTAAATTTTAAATAAGGCATTTTGATTCCTTTACCTGACAGACCAGACAACTGCGCAAAGTTGACCAGCGTTATTTACACGTCCAAATTTTGGACGCAATGAGGGTGTCAGATTAGGAAGATGGGTGGGCGATGCGGGTTTGGTAGTGTGATAGAAGCGTAATTGAAATATGCGGTAGTGGGCAATTGACTTGCTTCAAACAAAGTGACTGAAGCGATACTGCTTGGGAACGCCACCAAAGAGCACATACTGACACAGGCGCTGGCGCAACCGGATTGACATGCAGATTGATGACTATGGTCATGCTGAGTGTGTTTGGTGGTTTGGTGTGAATGGCATGGCATCGCATTAGTGTCAACGTCTACCACAGCTTCAACTTGCATTTGGGTTTCGACTTGCAGAGAATGTATCGCTTTTTTTGCTTGCATCATGCCATGGCATACCAGCATATTGGCAGCTGCAAATGCCTGCATTGGCAAAAACACCAATAGCAAATAAGCAACAATTTGTCTGTAACGTTTAAGCATGTTAACTTTAAGAGATGCTTCCTAATCTATTAGTTCAAACAATACCTTACGATGTAGCAGTTGCCATTGCTGAGTAACGAATATCAACCACTTCATAGGTTTCCTCACCTTTTGGTGTTACCACACGCACGGTATCACCAATGCTTTTTCCTAACATCGCTTTTGCAAGGGGTGAAATCCAACTAATGTAGCCTTTGCTGGGCTCAATCTCATCTTTACCAACAATGCGGTAGGTGTGTTCCGTATCGTCATCCAAATTAAACAAAGTTACCCATGCACCAAAAAACACTTTTTCCAGATGCTGCTGCAAACTGCTATCGACAATTTCGGCCAAATCCATGCGCCGCATCAAGTGTCGGCAACGACTATCTATTTGACGTAATCTGCGTTTACCGTAGATATAATCACCGTTTTCACTGCGATCACCGTTACCTGCAGCCCATGACACGGTTCTCACTACCTCAGGTCGTTCCACTTTGTATAACTGATGAAACTCAGCTTGCAATGCGGCAAATCCTTCCGGCGTAATGTAATTTTTTTCGTCGCTGGCAGCCATCGTTATTCAAGCTCGTCCTTTTGTATCATTTCAATCTTTGGGTTATCCAGTAGTTCCACCCCAGTAATAAAATGACGTGTTTCACCAAAACAGGTGGTCGGTACGCCCACGTGCTCCTCGTAAATCAAACGTACACGCTTGCCTACCGTCTCGTTAATGCGTTTGGCTACCGCTTTATCTCGCACTGAGAAATAAAATTTTTCTGCTTGTGTGCCCGGCATAGAAACCAATACCAATTCGCCCTCATAGGTTTTGCACACCCACCCTTTAAGTGAGAGTTTTTGTACATAGCCGGCACGTTCACCAGACGAATACACCCAAGTTAGCGTCGCCCATGTATAGAGCGCCAGTAAACCAATAGGAATTAGGATTAGCCCAATGCTGTACTTTAAAAATTTTGCCAAACCGCCTAGCATATTTGCCCTTTCAAACTTACTGTCGAATAACACCTATTATCCAACAAACCACCCATTTAATTGTTAATTTTTAATAGTGAGCTATGCGCATGCTTCATTAGGGTCGGTTAGAATGTGGCCATGCAATCACAAGCCACAAGCCCCCTCATTTTATGCTCTACCTCGCGTCTTGCACGCAGCTTGTACCAAGACGCACAACGCAAACAAGCAGCAAGTGGCGCACAACAGTGGGTTTCTCCGCTTATTGAAACCTTGACGCAATGGCTGCACCGCCATACCAACTTTGCCCTGTTGGCAGGTGATATTGCTGCAGATTACTTTTCACCGAATACGCTGGATAGCTTTACTGAAGCTATGCTTTGGCAGCAGGCGATTGAAAGTTGCCTGAGCAAACATGCGTTTTCCGAGTTATTTGACGTCCCTAATCTAGCGCAATCTGCGATTACAGCCAACCAGTTGCTGATTCACTGGCAAATTGAGGAATCGCAACTTGGCGATTATTTTGCCAGCACTGAGACTCGCCAGTTTTTGCATTGGCGCAATACGTTCTTTAAGTTATGTGCACAGCATCAAACCGTTACGCCTGCTTGGCGACTTCGGCAAGAAATAGAGGCGCTCTCACAATGCCAAAGCACACTACCTAGCCATATTCAATTGGTGGGTTTTGATCGCATTACACCATTAGAGCAACGCTTAATTGCCATATTACAAAGCAAACAGGTTGTGGTCGAAGTACGCAAATTAACCGTAGCTAGTCCTCAATTGTTAAAAGTGCAACTACCTGATTTACAATCAGAATGTCGCGCGGCAGTGGCTTGGGCAAAGCAACATCTCAGCGAAAATCCGCAATCTAATCTTGCAATAATCTCGCCCATCCAAAGTGAAGTTCGACGCATATTGAGTGATTTATTAGATGATACGTTTCATCCTGAAACCTTACATGCACAGCAATACGAAACACCTCGAATATACGATTTTTCTGTAGGGATTGCCCTTAGCGACCACGCTTTATGTCGCACCGCACTTCACCTACTGCGCTTAGCCAGCAACCATCATGCACTCACGCAAGCAGATATTACGCCGCTTTTGCTAGATGTATATTGGAGTGACATCAACGAATTAGATGCTCGCAGCCTTGCCGATGCAAGTATGCGTAAAAAGTTGATGCGCAGTTTGCATTTACCGCAATTGATAGTTTTGGTGGAGCAAAGCGCTCAACTACCGCATTGCACAGCACATCTGCAACGCTTGCATGCCGCGCAAACACAATGGACTAAGCCATTACTGCCATCAGCTTGGGCACAGTTATTCACCGCCTTGTTACAAGATTTAAACTGGGCACAAACACGGCCACTGAGCAGCCATGAATATCAAGCAAAGCAATCATGGGATAGCGTACTCAATGCATTTGCTGCACTCGATACACTGACTGGGACAATTCGGGCAAGCAATGCCGTACAAAAGCTATACCAATTGGCGCGCAGTAAAATGTTTATGCCAGAAGCCACTGGCGATATTCGTATTCAAATGTTAGGTATGCTAGAAAACTTAAGCCAGCCTATTGATGCGATTTGGGTAATGGGCATGAACGACCACATATGGCCGCCCCCTACTGATTTGAATCCGCTATTGCCAGCCACACTACAGCGTGACTTGCTGACGCCAGGGGCCAGCCCCAGTGCCCAAAGCCTGTTTGCGCAAACCATACACGCACGCTTATGCAACAGTGCGCAGCAAGTCACATTCTCGTGGTCGCACAAATCCGGCGAACGTGAGCTGCGTGTCTCCCCATTGCTAGCCGATATTCCAGCAATAGCAAACATAGCAAAAGCCAACACCATGGCCGAAGCGCTAGCGCAGCCTTTGCCCATGCAGCTATTGGATGACACATTAGCACCGCCATTACACGCTGATGAAAAGATACGTGGTGGCTCCAAACTATTAGCCGCTCAAGCCGCATGCCCAGCATGGACGTTTTACCAATACCGTTTAGGTGCAACAGCAATGGAAGAACCCAGCGACGGCTTAGACAACATGACGCGGGGCAACTTAGTGCATGCCGTGTTACAGCATTTTTGGCAGAATTGTGGCGACTTACCCACACTCCAGCAGCTGACTAATGATGTGCTTGAAGGCAAAATTCAACAGGCGATTTATAGCGCAATAGCAGAGATTGCACAGACACTACCGCCTCAATTAGTAAGTATTGAGCAGAAGCGTCTGCATCAATTAATGCAAGCATGGCTGGCTGTTGAAATGCAGCGCAATAATTTCCGCGTAGAAGCCTGCGAGGCCGTGTACCCTATCGAGATTGCCGGTTTGGCGATTGAATGCCGTATCGACAGAATTGATAGACTAGACGACGATACGCTGGTTATTATTGATTACAAGACCGGCAGCAGTGACCCTAAGACCAACAGCTGGGCGCAAGATAGAATTAAAGAACCGCAGCTACCTTTGTATGCCTCGGTTGCGTTAAAAGATCATACCGTGGTTGCCGTATGTTTTGCCAAAGTACATGCCGATGAGTGCAAATTCAATGGGCTGGCACAAGACGAAGGCATGCCCAACATTACGCCACTTGCACAACTCAAAAGTAACTCTGCGTTTAAAGCATTTGAGACTTTTCCCACCTTGATTGCCCATTGGCGTAACCGTCTTGAAAGCATTGCAAACGAGATCTGTACCGGCAAGGCTGCTGTAGTGTTTGAAGACGAAATTGATTTGATGTATTGCGATGTGAAGCCATTGTTGCGACTACCAGAAAGACAATTGCAGTTTGAAATGCAACGTATTGCAAGCTCCAATAAGGATGTGCAATCGTGAGCGATTTGATGAACGACCTAATAAACGACTCTACGCCGCAAGCGTTAATAGCATTAGATGCCAGCAACCGCCTGACTGCTTTGAACGAGCGTGAGTCTTTTATTGTGGAAGCGCCGGCCGGTGCCGGTAAAACTGAGCTGCTAACGCAACGTTATCTTAAATTACTTGGCACCGTGCAATCACCGGAAGAGATTATAGCCCTCACCTTTACCAATAAAGCAGCGGCGGAAATGCGCAACCGCATTTTGCTTAGCTTAGAAGATGCCGAAAAAAATACGCCGATAGACGCCCCGCACAAACAGCAAACACGTGCACTGGCGTTAGCTGCATTGGAGCAATCCCAACAGCACCACTGGCAATTACTTACCCAGCCTTCCCGCCTGCGGATTCTCACCATTGATGCTTTATGTAGTAGTTTGGCTGCGCAAATGCCGCTACTGAGTCGTTTAGGTGGTCAACCCCGTGTGGCAGAAGACACCGACATACATTATCTAGAGGCTGCCAAACGTACTCTGGCCATGGTTGCGGATGAGTCTAGTATGGATGCACCGGTGAGCACGGTACTGGCCTTTATGCAAAATGATGCGCAAAAGTTAGCACTGCTATTAAGCGATATGCTGGCTAAACGTGAACAATGGCTACCGTTGACCTCACATCAGCAAACGGCAGATGTCGATACCATCTCCCGTCATTGTGCGGAGATTATTCGTGCGGTGATTGAAGATCAACTATCCCTTGCCGCCAAAGTGCTACCTGCCAACCGCCAAGCTACCCTGATGCCTGTGGTGCGATTTGCGGTTAGCAATTTACTTGCTTCAGGCAATATAGATCAAGCACATCCACTAAGCGCACTGCTGGATTGGCAACTGCCTTTCACCACACAAGTAGATGAGTTAGCTAATTGGCTGAGCTTGACCGACTTTTTACTCACTGACAAAGGCACATTGCGTAAAGCCGGTGGACTGAATGTAAAGGCTGGTTTTCCTAAAGACCATCCGGATAAAGCCACGCACATTGAGACATTTGAGCAAATTACTGGCTTGATTGATGACCCAGCGCCTTTGCATCATTTGCGCACTCTCCCGTTGTTAAGTGTAGATGAACTGCATCACAACAGCGTAATTGTGCAAGCCTTTAGCCAAGTGCTGCAATTGGCGGCCGCCCATCTGTGGCAAGTGTTTCAGACCGCCGGTGAAGTAGATTTTGTGGCTATTTCACGCTTAGCTATTAATGCTCTGCGCGACGAAGACGGTGTAACCGATTTAGCCTTAAAGCTGGATTATAAAATCTCACATCTACTGGTAGATGAGTTTCAAGACACCAACGCGACACAGAAAGAATTGCTGGAATTATTGACTGCAGGTTGGCAGCCCAATGATGGTAGAACCCTGTTTTGCGTGGGTGATCCTATGCAGTCCATTTACCGTTTCCGCAAAGCAGATGTCAGTTTGTTTCTGCAAGCCGCTACGCATGGCATTGGTCAAGTAAAGTTAGCGCCACTGAAGTTAACGCGCAACAATCGCTCGCACCCCAAAATCGTGGAATGGATTAACCAGAAATTTAAATCTATTTTTCCGGCGACAGACAACATGTTGGAAGCCGCGATTAGTTATCGCCAATTTATTGCAACGCGCCCTAGCGTGCAAGATGAAGGGGTGGAAATACATGCGCTGGCAGTTGATGGGGATGAAGAAAGTGCCGCAGTCTATACGCATGAAGCGCATTATGTCGCCGCACTGATAGACCAAGCACAGCAAGAAAATCCATCACAAAAAATTGCCGTACTGGTACGCTCACGTTCGCATTTACATGCCCTAGTTTCTGAGATTCGGCGCCACTTTAACCATCTGAAATTCCAGGCAGTAGAAATTGAAGGCTTAAGTCAGCGCCAGACTGTACAAGATGCACTCTCCTTGACACGCGCCATGCTGCATCGGGCAGATCGTGTGCACTGGCTGAATGTATTGCGCGCACCATGGTGTGGGTTGACGCTAGCAGATTTGCATACGCTTTGCGCATACGACCACCGCGCTACTGTCTGGCAATTAATGCAACAAGCAACATTAAGTGAGGATGGCCAAGCGCGGCTAAACCATGTGCGGTCTGTGTTAAGTGATGCATTTGCACAGCAAGGCCGTGTCCCTTTGCGGCGCTGGCTAGAAAGCACTTGGCTGCAATTGGGCGGTGGCCATACCTTAATCAGTGCTGGTGACAACCGTGACATTCAAGCTTTTTTTGATTTGGTAGAAAAACTAGCACAAGGCCATACGCTTGATTTCTCGCAACTGGAATCGGCCATGGAAAAGCTTTATGCCGAACCGGATATTACTGGCAGTGACCACCTACAATTCCTGACCATTCATAAATCCAAAGGCCTAGAGTTTGACTGCGTCATCCTACCTGCATTGAATCGCAAGCCACGGCATGCCGACTCCCCACTAATGTTGTGGGAAGAAGTAGCGACTGACACACATACCCAATTGCTAGCAGCACCCTACAGCAAAAAGAAAAAAAATAGCACACCAAGTATTTACGATTACATTAAACAGCTGGAAGCCACTCGAGCTAACAATGAAACAGCTCGACTGCTGTATGTTGCAGCCACGCGTGCCATACGCAAACTGCATTTGGTGGCAGCAGTAAAATCTAAGACCGATACGATTACCCCAGTAAAACACTCACTACTGGAACTACTTTGGCCTAGTGTAGCCGCAGAATTCATGCAAGCTGAGCCTATACGCTTGGCAGAAGAAACAACTTCACTAGCTGAATTCACGCCACAGTTAAAACGTATAGCCATAGCGCAAATCCCAGCAGTGCTAATCACACATCATGCTAACAGACCAAGCACCTCCGCTTTTACGCAGACTGCAATACCGGATGAAGCTACAACCGCTACGTTAGCAACTGACAAAGGCACATTAGCGCATTTGTATATGCAATTAATAAGCAATAGCGGCCTTTCATATTGGCCGGCATCTCGGTTAGAAAGTTGCAAACCAGCCATGATAGGCTGGCTATTGCAACAAGGACATGCACAGCCGCTTTGCGTCACAACGGCAGATGAAATTATTAAGATGCTACAGACCACGCTGATGAGTGAAGACGGACAATGGGTACTGAAAGCACGAGATAACGAAGCGAACGAACTAGCTATTGAATCGCTCAATCAGCAAGAGATTCAGAAAAAAGTAATCGACCGCACCTTTGTTGAAGATGGCGCGCGTTGGATTATTGATTACAAATCCATCCCTTTGGATCAATTATCACCAGCTCCTGCCTTGCAGGCTATTGCCGAGCAATACCGTGCACAATTGGAAGCTTATGCGCAGATGTTTAAAGATGAAGGCTTGGCTGTACAAAAAGCAGTGCTCTTTCTAAGTTTAGGAAAGCTAGTAAAAATAGTATGAAATGGACGCAATGTTTAACGTCGATTTTAGTGCTGCTATCACTTAATGCTTGCAATCAAACTAGCCATGATGAGACTAGCAAAGAGTTAAGAGTGGTGATTGTACGGCACGCTGAAAAACCTGAAAAGGCGATAACTTATCTTGCCAAGGACAAAACCGTGCGTTGCAATTGGCGCAAGTGTTGTATCAGCAATTTCAACTGCCTGATTACATTTACGTACCATCACTGGATGCAGATAAAGAAACATCGCATAGCCGTATGTTTCAAACCATTACGCCATTTGCGATCAAATACAATTTATCTATTAACAGCAAGTATCAGGATGATGACTACGCTGGAGTTGCCAGCAGTGTATTGAAAAAGCGTGGCACGGTATTGATGGTATGGTCGCACAACTCCATACCCAAGCTTGCCAAGGCGCTAGGTGTAAAGAAACCTGCGGATTGGGAAGATGGTGATTTTGATTCCATCTGGGTAATAAGCTACCGGCATCAAAGGCCGGAACTAACGCTAGCGCGAGAAGGACTTAGCCCTTCCGCCACTTGCGCTTACTAAAATAAACTTTACCAATATGAATACTTGGATTAATGCTCATTTTTAAAGTGACGGTGAATGTACCAAGCCACAAATATCACACCTAAAGCAGCAATCACGTAGTGTGATTCATGGAAATACACTTTAAGGTCTTCCCAATGCTCACCTGCTTTCATGCCTATATAACCTAGGGCATAGCACCAAATCAGCGAACCAACAAAGGTATAACTCACAAACTTAGTCATATTCATGCGTGCTACACCGGCTGGAAAAGCAATAAATGTACGGACAGCCGGCAGTAAGCGCGCAATAAAAATAATAATCTCGCCGTGCTGCGCAAACCAACGGTCTGCCATGTCTAAGTCTCTTTTGCTAATCAACACATATTTGCCGTATTTTTCTGCGAGTGGCCTGCCACCAAACATCCCCACATAATAAGCAGGAATAGACCCCACCACACAGCCCACTGCGCCGGCTAAGGCAATACCCCACAAAGTCATCTCGCCTTTACTCACTAAAAAACCAGCGAACGGCATGATGATTTCGGAGGGTAATGGAATACATGCAGACTCAATCGCCATCAGCAGCACAATACCGCCATACCCCATGCTTGAAATCACCATCATGATCCATGCCGCTACTGCAGCGAGCGCTTTTTCTAACATCGTGCACTATCCTTGAAAGTTGAATACGGTCGAATATATCATTGTTTTGCCAAGATACACGCTCGACTACCCAACTAGGCTATGCCGAAGCGTGGAACTGGGCTATAAATTACGCAAACTCTTTTAGCAAAGTCTTTACCAGTTCTGCACGATGATTAACGTTACCCAACTGCACCGTCACGCGCAACTTGTCGGGCCCATTCATACGGCATCGCCTATCACGCTGCAGTAAATTTACTAACTTCATCGGGTCAATATCGGCTTTGATATTAAACTGCAACTGAATGGCCGCATCGGACGCATCGATTTTAATAATGCCCAACGGTTTGGCCGCAATGCGTAAGCGATGACATGCCATCAAGGCCTCGCCTGGTTCTGGCAAGAGGCCAAAGCGGTCTATCAGCTCTTCTTGCATCGCATCCAGCGCATCATCATCTTCACAGTTAGCCAAACGCTTATAAATCACCAAACGCTCATGCACATCTGGGCAATAATTATTAGGCAGCAAGGCTGGCGTATGCAGGTTGATTTCTGTCGTTACGCCTAACGGCGCATCCAAGTCAGGTTCTTTACCCGCTTTAAGTTGCTTCACGGCATGATTCAGCATATCCGAATAAAGCGTGAAGCCAATTTCTTGCATCTCACCGCTTTGACTATCGCCTAGCAACTCTCCTGCCCCACGGATTTCCAAATCGTGCATGGCCAAATGGAAGCCTGCACCTAAGTCTTCTAGTAATTGAATCGCATCCAAGCGTTTTTGCGCTTGCGGTGTAATTTTTCGGTGCGGGTCGGTCAGCAAATAGGCATAGGCTTGGTGATGGCTACGGCCAACACGGCCGCGCAGTTGGTGCAATTGTGCTAAGCCAAACATATCCGCTTTATTCATGATGATGGTATTGGCGGTAGGCACATCAATGCCAGTCTCAATAATGGTGGTGCACAACAGTAAGTTTGAACGCTGTTGATAAAAATCGCGCATCACATATTCCAGCTCGCGCTCACGCAACTGGCCATGTGCAATCGCAATACGCGCTTCTGGCAATATTTTTTCCAGTTTTTCTTTTTGCACAAAGATGGTATCCACTTCATTATGCAGAAAGTACACCTGACCACCACGTTTAAATTCCCGCATCACGGCTTCGCGGATAATGCCATCAGAATAATCCGTATGGAATGTTTTAATCGCCAACCGTTTCTGCGGTGGTGTGGAAATCACTGAGAACTCACGCAACCCTTCCATCGCCATACTCAAAGTACGCGGAATAGGCGTTGCAGTCAGCGTCAGCACATCCACTTCTGCGCGCAAGGCTTTCATTTGCTCCTTTTGACGCACGCCAAAACGATGCTCTTCATCCAAAATAGCCAAGCCTAGATTTTTAAACTTCACATCTTTTTGAATCAGACGGTGCGTACCAATAATGATGTCGATTTTGCCTTCGGCTAAACCACGTAGCGCCTCTGTCTGCTCCTTAGCGGTTCTAAAGCGTGAAATCTCAGCAATCTTAATCGGCCAATCGGCAAAGCGGTCGCAGAAGTTTTGGTAGTGTTGCTCTGCCAACAATGTGGTGGGCACCAAGACAGCCACTTGTCTGCCGCCCATTACGGCGACAAAGGCTGCGCGCAACGCTACTTCGGTTTTGCCAAAGCCCACATCGCCACAGACCAGCCTATCCATGGGGCGACCAGATTGCATATCTTTGATGACGTTTTCGATGGCTTCTAGCTGGTCTGGTGTCTCTTCAAACGGAAAGCCTTCACAGAAGGCTTCATAATCATGCAAACCCAAGGTAAATGCGTGGCCTTTGCGCGAGGCGCGTTGCGCATACAAATTCAACAACTCAGCAGCAGTATCGCGGATTTGTTTAAGCGCTTTTTTCTTGGCTTTTTCCCATTGACCGCTGCCCAATCGGTGCAATGGTGCACTTTCGGGTGGACCACCAGAGTAGCGTGAAATGAGGAACAATTGTGACACCGGCACATAAAGCTTGTCTTCGCCAAAGTATTCCAACAGCAATAACTCGGTCTCGCCTTCACCAAAATCAATGCTTACCAAGCCTTTGTAGCGCCCTACCCCATGTTGCTCATGCACCACTGGGTCATCCAAACGCAACTCGGATAAGTCTTTGAGCATGCCCTCGGTATTGCGCGCTTTTTCTTTATCACGGCGACGTTGCTGACGCACGGTAGAGGCATATAGCTCGGCTTCGGTAATAACAACATAATCATCATCAATAAAGCCTGTATGCAATGCTGATACGCCCAACATCACAGGCGCTGTGGTCTGCGTAAACTCTGCCCAAGTCTCGCAAGTCTGCAGCGTTAAACCATGCTCATTGAATAATTGCAGCATGGTTTCACGACGCCCTAGGCTTTCTGCGGTAATCAGCACGCGCTGTGTGGTTTGCGCCAAAAACGATTGCAGCTTATGCAAAGGATGTTCAGCGCGTCGGTCTACATCGACGGGCACCAATGCATTTTTTGGCTCTAACTGTGCTTGTACAATGCCGAAGTCATGCGTCTGGCTAAAAAAAGCATCCGCTTTAATCAACAAAGTTTCCGGCTGTAATATTGGTTTTTCCGGATCATGCGCCATCAAGCGATAACGGGAGCTGGCATCAAACCAAAAACTTTGTGCTGCTTTATCCAAAGCACCGTGCAAGCACAGTACCGATTGCTTGGGCAAGTAATCAAAAATGGTCGCTGTTTGATCAAAAAACAAAGGCAAATACCACTCAATACCACCACTGGCGGTGCCTTTGCTCACATCTTTATAAATTTTGGCGCGTTGCGGATCGCCTTCAAAATACTCACGGAACTGACTTCTAAATTTGGCAATACCCGCTTCATCTAACGGAAATTCACGCGCCGGTAACAAGCGGATTTCTGGCACGGGGTACAAGCTACGTTGGGTATCAATATCAAACGTACGTATCGTCTCAATTTCTGCATCAAATAAATCAATACGGTAAGGCAACACACTGCCCATGGGGAACAAATCGACCAAGCCGCCACGAACGCTAAACTCGCCTGGGCTCATGACTTGACTTACATGATGGTAGCCTGCGTGCGCACATTGGTTACGCAACGCTTCTAAATCTAGCTGCTGGCCTTTTTTAAGCATAAAGGTGTGAGCAGATAAAAACGCTACCGGTGGCAAGCGCAATAAGGCTGTAGCCATCGGCACAATAATCACATCACTCTGGTTTTGGCTGATTTGATACAGCGTCGCCAAGCGCTCTGAAATGAGGTCTGGATGCGGTGAGAACACGTCATACGGCAACGTCTCCCAATCTGGCAGTAAGTTGACTTTTAAATCGGGCGCAAAAAATGGCATCTCCTCTAGCAAGCGTTGTGCTTCAAACGCGTTAGAGGTGATGATGACCAAAGGCGCTTGTGTTGTTTTTAAGCGACAAGCTAGCGTGGATAAAGCAACGCTATCTAAGCCATTGGCAGCATAAGAAAAACGTACAGGATGACCAACCGGAGGTTGTGATAAGACCATAAATGAGTATTACAAATAGCTTAAGATAATGAAGAAAAACTTGGATTAACACCAAACATTGCCTATTATAACTGTAAGCGCGTGGGTAGATAATGCGATTTCATATCGACACTCTTCGGCGACACACTTGCCTTAACGTATCACTCATGAACCAAGCTTGCACATCAAAAATCAAAGCACACACGCATTGCAGTTTCAATAGGGGGAATACCAAAAATGAACGAAAAACAACTTGTTGCCATTCATGCCGCAAGCCATGTGCAATCGGGCATGCTGGTTGGTCTAGGCACTGGCTCCACCGCAAACTTTTTTATTGAAGAGCTAGCACGAAAACAGCGTGAAGATGGTCTGAAAGTCACCACCATTGCCAGCTCTAATATCAGCATGATTAAAGCGCAAAGTCTCGGACTCACTGTGATTGGTCTGCAACAAGTTTCATCGATTGATTTATACGTGGATGGCGCAGATGAAATAACCCCCAACATGGCTTTATTAAAAGGCCGCGGCTACGATTTGGTGATGGAAAAACTGCTGGCCAAAGCGGCCAAACAGTTTTTGGTGGTGGCCGACAAATCCAAACTGGTGGATCGGATTGGCACTAACTTTCCTATTCCCATCGAAGTCATGCCATTTGCATGGCAAGCCGCCAAAAAGAGTATTGAAGCGTTGGGCGGTGTTGGTGATTTACGCCCGAATGTTGCAAAAGACGGACTAAGTATTACTAGCTATGGTAGCTTGGTGTTGGATATGCGATTCCCAGCCGAAATGAATGAAGTAACGCTTAACCAGAGCCTGAATAACATTCCCGGCGTAGTAGAACATGGCATTTTCAGTGGGCTGGCGCACGGCATTTTAATTGCAGACCAAGAACAAGTGGAAGAGCGCTGGAGGTAATCGACACTCACTGTCGATACGCTTAGGATTGAATGTGCGCCTTATCCAGCTAACCCTTGGATTGATGATGCTGATGCTACTTGGTTGCAGCGATGAGGCTTCTTTATCTGCGCAAAAAAAAGCGCAGCAAGCGCGCGATAAGCATACTATCCGGTTCGTCACAATCAACAGTCCTAACACTTACTTCATCAATGAGTTAGACGAAAAAGCGGGCTTAGAGTACGACCTTGCCAAGCGGTTTGTAGAAAGTCTTGGTCCTGAATACGTGCTAGAAGTCATAGTGGTAGACAGCTTTTCTAAAATCATTCCAGCACTACTCTCGAATCGAGCAGATATTGCAGCTGCAGACATTACTGTGACGGTTGAACGCAGAAATATCGTGGACTTTTCAGAACCATTCCATGATGTACAGCAGCACGTTGTTTATAACCGAGACCACAACCCTAAACCTAAAAAACTAGACGTATTGGATGGACACATCATTGCAGTGCCAGCTGGCACCAGTTTTGCTGAACGCATGCGCAAGCTAGGCAAACAACAATCTGGTCTAGTTTGGGATGAAATTGAAAATACCAGCTCTGAGCAACTACTTGAAGCACTGGCAAATGGGGAAATTGAATACACCGTAGCTGATAGCCATTTGCTAGCAGTAATGCAATATTACTATCCAAGTATTAATTCAGCATTTACCTTGGGCGAACCGGAGAAAATTGCATGGGCCATGGCCAGAGGCAAAAACCCGGAATTGCTCAAAAAGATTAATGCATTTTTCAAGCAAGTTAAGCAAGACGGGACGTTACGCAACTTGGTGGATCGTTATCACGGCAACACCAAACGTTTAAAGACCATTGATGTGAAAACCTTTTTGGCGCGTATGCAAACCTTATTGCCAAAATACACGCGCTTGTTCAAAGAAGCGCAAGACATTACCGATGTAGATTGGCGACTCATCGCTGCCATTAGTTATCAAGAGTCACACTGGGATACTTACAGCACCTCTCCCACCAATGTGCGTGGTTTGATGATGCTCACTGAGCAAACGTCGGACATGATGAATGTGCAAGATCGTCTTGACCCTAAACAGAGTATTCCTGCCGGTGCAAAATTCTTTTTGTGGATGAAAGACCGCTTCCCCGAGCGCATACCAGAACCAGACCGCACCTACTTTGCCTTAGCGGCCTACAACAATGGCGTGGGGCATATTGAAGACGCAAGAGTGCTTGCGCAAAAACTTGGGCTTAACCCTGATAGCTGGGCTGATGTCAAAACCACCTTGCTTAAATTGAACGACCCGCAATACTATACCAAAGCCAAATATGGCTACTGTAGCTGTGGCGGACCAATTATTTATACCGAATCAATCCGCAGTTACTATCAGATTTTATTGAAACATCTGCCCAGCCACAGCCCGGATTTAGAACCATTTAAGATTGCTGGAAATTAAAACAACTACCCCCTAATTTCCAGCCAATTTGACTGCGCAATCGCTATCTTTGCAACACAAGCAAGCAACTGAGCATATGCTCCTGATTTAAAGCGTGATTGCAGTTTTACCGCCCATATAAGGCTGTAACACTTTCGGAATGGTGACACTACCATCGGCTTGCTGATAGTTCTCAAGCACAGCAACTAAAGTACGTCCTACCGCTAAGCCAGAACCATTTAAGGTGTGCACTAACTCAGGTTTGCCTAGCGCATTTCTAAAACGCGCTTGCAAACGGCGGGCTTGGAATGCCTCACAATTAGAAACAGAGGAAATCTCGCGATACGTATTTTGTGCAGGTAACCACACTTCTAAATCGTAAGTTTTAGCAGCACCAAAACCCATATCGCCAGTACAAAGTGATACCACCCGGTAAGGCAGTTCTAATGCTTTGAGAATATTCTCTGCGTGGCCGACCATTTCCTCAAGCGCTTCGTAACTCTTGTCAGGATGCACAATCTGTACCATTTCCACTTTATCAAACTGATGCTGGCGTATCATGCCCTTGGTGTCTTTACCATAAGAGCCGGCCTCAGAACGGAAGCAAGGCGTATGCGCAGTGAGCTTAATTGGCAAGGCTTCGGCAGACACAATTTCATCGCGTACGGTATTAGTGAGCGTCACTTCGGAGGTTGGAATCAAATAAAGCTTGCTGTCATTGTGCGCCAGAGAAAATAAATCTTCTTCAAACTTAGGCAATTGGCCAGTACCAATCAAAGTTTCTGCATTCACCATATAAGGCGTGTAGCATTCAGTGTACCCATGCTGCTCAGTTTGTGTATCCAACATAAATTGGGCAATCGCGCGGTGGAGTTTGGCAATTTGGCCACGCATTAAGGTAAAACGTGCACCCGATAACTTAGCCCCAGTATCAAAATCCAAGCCAAGTGGCGTACCTACATCGGTATGGTCTTTAATCGCAAAATCAAATGTACGGGGCGTGCCCACTTTGCGCACTTCCACATTCTCAGTTTCATCTTTACCCACGGGTACGCTTTGATGTGGCAGGTTGGGTACATTCAGCAATAAATTCTGTAGTTCGGTTTGAATTTCAGCCAAACGAAGCTCATCGGCTTTTAGTTGCTCACCCAAACCGGCTACCTCTGCCATGATGGTACTTACATCTTCCCCTTTAGATTTTGCAATGCCAATTTGCTTGGAAGCGTTGTTACGCTTGGCTTGCAAATCTTGCGTGCGCGTCTGCACCACTTTGCGCTCTGTTTCCAAAGCGGTAAACGCAGCTGTATCAAACACAAATTTGCGTGACGCCAGTTTGGCGACCACGTTATCTAAATCATTTCGTAATTGTTGAATCTCTAGCATGAAGCTCTCTATTTCTTATCTTTTTGACGTTGCTGTTGGTCTAATTCGCGCAGGCGCGCTAATTTTTCTGCTATTTTACCTTCCAAACCGCGTGGCGTGGGCGCATAAAACTGAATCGCCTCTAAATCTTCCGGGAAATAATCTTCCCCTGCTGCATAAGCATCAGGCTCATTATGCGCATAGCGATACTCTTTGCCATAATCCAATGCTTTCATCAGCTTGGTTGGCGCATTACGTAAATGCAATGGCACCGGGCGTGATTTATCCTTACCAACAAAGGCTTTGGCTTGATTATAGGCCATATAAGCGGCGTTGCTTTTAGGCGCCACGGCCAAATAAATCACGGCATTGGAAAGTGCCAACTCCCCTTCTGGTGAGCCTAAACGCTCATAAATCTGGCAGGCCTCTAGTGCCATGGTTTGCGCGCGTGGATCAGCAATGCCAATATCCTCAACCGCCATACGGATAATGCGTCGGCCCAAATACAGCGGGTCTGCCCCACCATCAATCATGCGTAAAAACCAATACAAAGCGGCATCTGGGTTAGAGCCACGCACCGATTTATGTAAAGCGGAAATTTGATCGTAAAACGCTTCACCGCCTTTATCAAATCGGCGCATTTTGCTGGCCATACTGGCCTGTAAAAATGCTTCATCAATCACTTGGGTATGACTGGCAAGCGCGCTATTAAGCAAGCTCTCTGCAAAATTCAGCAGTCTTCTCGCATCACCATCGGCATAAGCCAGCACTTGCTCTGCCGCCTCTGCATTAATTTGAATATCGGGTGCCATTAATAAACGCGCTCGCTCTAACAACTGTGAAAGCTCTGACTCAGAAAGCGCGCTGAGTACAAATACCTGCGCACGGCTGAGCAACGCACTATTCACTTCGAATGATGGGTTCTCAGTAGTAGCGCCAATAAACGTAATCAGCCCGCTTTCCACAAATGGCAAAAACGCGTCTTGCTGGCCTTTATTAAAACGGTGCACCTCATCCACAAACAAAATAGTTTTGCGACCAGTTTGCTGAAGTATCTGGTCGGCACGCTCTACCGCTTCCCGAATATCTTTAATTCCGGATAGCACGGCAGAGAGTGGGATAAACTCGGCATCAGCTGTTGCTGCAATGAGTCGCGCCAGTGTAGTTTTGCCAACGCCAGGCGGGCCCCATAAAATCATGGAGGGTAACTTGCCAGATTCAAAGGCACGACGCAGTGGCTTGCCCTCTCCCAACAAATGGGTTTGCCCAACCACATCATCCAGCGTTTTGGGTCTGAGTTGCTCCGCCAAGGGGGCTTGCGGTGCTACAGGTTGAAATAAACTATTCATAGATTGTTATTATGCAGCGATTTAGCGCGGTATTTACCAATTAAAATCACGGCGAATATTGATACTCATGGTAGCGCGCTCAAATCCGTTTAATTCGATATTTGAGTCGTTCTTTATCAGACTGATTTGTGGTTTCACCGTCCAGTAACGTGCCGGCACATAATTCACACCCAGCGTAATATCGTATTGATCGTCTCTACGCTTACGCAAAAACGCTAAATCTTCTGCTTGATAATCACGAGACTCATAACCTGCTGATACATAAGCTAACCAGCTAGGCGCCACAGTTAATTGCCCGCCAGCGCGCACACCATAAATATCCTGATCCAAGAAGCGTACATTGGCACGCACAGTATCTTCTTTAGCAACATAGGCGCCTAAAAATACCACCGGGTTAGTAGATGCTTCAAACGCATGCGCATAGTTAACACCTAAGAGATAGCGATTTGCATCACGAATCGGACTGTCTTCATACTCTAATTTGGCATATTGCCCATAAATGCTTGCTTGATTCACCTGATCTATATTTTTTTGCCACTGTGCTGTGGCACCGAAAGCGTGGCGAAATCTGGCGTCATCGACATAAAAGTGACCATCTTGTAGCGCGAATGTATAAGTATCATCGTCGTACTTCATCTGCACGCCCAGATTCAAATCTATAGCTGCTGTTTCAAAGTCGTGATAAGTTTGGTTAACTCTTTTGGCAAACTGCACATTGCCAACGTATGCAAGATTCTCTGTAGCAGGAATACGAAAGCCCGCCCCGCCTGCCGCACTGAAAAAGCCGTCAGACTTCTTTTTGGCCTCATCTGCCAATTCAAAGTTTAGTCCGCCAAACACTGGGACAGAGATAGTGTTTGCTCCAGTAGCGCTATTCACATTACTGTCCCAGCCTAGCCCCGCTTCTAAAAACCCATGATAAGTGGTGCTTAGGCCCATCGCCTTATCAATGGCTGATAAATATTTCTCAATAGCCCTAGCAGCTTCTGCCGAGGGGTTTTGATTTAACAGGTAGCTGAATTCTGTTTTAGAGGATGCAACTTCACCCAAAAAAAAGTGGGCTTTCGCAATTTTGGCACGTGCAGCTTGATGATTGGGTTCGATAGCAAGCACACGCTCGAGCGCGAACATCCCTTGGGTGTAATGTCCGCTCTCGACAGCGACGCTACCCAACAATACATCAAAGTCTAAATTGCCCGCGTATTGTTGCTCTAAAGGCAAAAGTGTTTGATAGGCAGACTCATAATCACCAGATTGCATGAGTACTTCAGCATGTTTGACACTTGGATGAGCAGTGGCTTCTTGTGCCAGCACCTGTGCTGGTTTGGTAAAAACAAGCACACAACCAATCAGCCAGATTGCATGCAGACGTTGCATGGTAAGTTATTCGCCCACCACATCCACCCCTTTAGGCGTGGTGAACAAGAAAGTTTGGGTGGTTAATGCAGGGTTACGTTCAATTTGATTAAACGCAATATGCGTGACATGGCTAAAGCTGTCATACAACTCCATTTTTTTGAGCTGACCTTCTTTAAAGCCAAGCAGAACGCGGTCGAAGCCGCTTTCTTTATCCTTAGGCAATGCCAACACCCAAGTTAAATCATCTTTACGTACCGCATTTTTAAGCGTAAAACTTTTTTCAACCGCTTCGCCTCCAGCCAGCATAGCTGCCGGACTAGATCCAAGCGTTTTGCTTAAATCACGGACTGTGACCTGTTGTAAATCCACATCGTATAAAAATACTTGCCTACCATCGCTGATAATTTGCTGCTCGTAAGGTTTTTGGTAATCCCAGCGGAACTTATTAGGACGTTGCAATTGCATGGTGCCTTCTACCTTTTGCACCTTACGTCCTTGTTTATCTACGACTTCTTGCTTGAAATCCGCGCGCATCGATTGTGTATTTAAGAAAAAATCTTTCAAGCTGCTTACACCATCGGCATGCGCAACACTGACACTAATCAGCCAACATGCTACTATTGAGACGAATTTAGTCACTACTCATTACTCCCAGAACCGCTCACTAACACCTCTCGGTTACCATTACTTTGCATAGCAGACACCAAGCCTGCACGCTCCATTTCTTCAATCAAGCGTGCGGCACGGTTATAGCCAATGCGAAGCTGGCGCTGTACAGAAGAAATAGATGCGCGGCGGCTGGTCAATACGATATTCACGGCTTCGTCATATAAAGGGTCTTTCTCACCGCCGGTATCGCTCAGCACACTGCCTTCGCTGCTATCCTCTGTTTCATTAGTGAGAATACCTTCTATGTAATTTGGTTCACCTTGCGCTTTTAGGTGATTGACCACTTTATGTACTTCTTGGTCAGACACGAACGCACCGTGAATGCGTTGCGGGAAGCCGGTACCGGGTGGCATATACAGCATATCCCCTTGGCCCAATAATGCCTCAGCACCCATCTGGTCTAAAATAGTACGGGAGTCGATTTTGCTAGACACTTGGAACGCTACGCGGGTGGGAATATTGGCTTTAATCAAGCCAGTAATCACATCGACCGATGGACGTTGTGTCGCCAATACTAAATGAATACCGGATGCTCGCGCTTTTTGCGCTAAGCGGGCAATCAGTTCCTCAACTTTCTTGCCCACCACCATCATTAAATCAGCCAACTCATCAATCACCACCACAATCAATGGCATTTCATCTAAAGGCTCAGGGTCATCCGGTGTCAAACTAAATGGATGCGGAATGGTGGTATCGGCTTTTTTCGCGTCATTAATTTTTTGGTTGTAACCCGCCAAATTACGCACACCCAACATCGACATCAGCTTGTAACGGCGCTCCATCTCTGCCACACACCAATTCAAGGCATTGGCCGCTTGACGCATATCGGTCACTACGGGCGCCAACAAATGCGGAATGCCTTCATACACGGAAAGCTCCAACATTTTTGGGTCAATCAAAATCATGCGTACTTTGCTGGCTTCTGCTTTGTAAAGCAAACTTAGAATCAATGCATTAATCGCTACTGATTTACCTGAGCCAGTCGTACCTGCAACCAATACGTGCGGCATTTTGGCTAAATCCGCCACCACAGGCTTGCCTGCAATATCTTTACCCATGGCAATGGCCAGTGGCGAGTGCATATCCGCATAGACCTGGCTACCCATAATTTCGGATAAACAGACAATTTGTCGCTTGGGATTAGGAATTTCCAAACCCATACAGCTTTTACCTGGGATTGTCTCCACTACACGAACGCTCACCACAGACAATGCACGTGCTAAATCTTTGGCTAAATTAGTGATTTGACTGCCTTTTACTCCTGGTGCTGGTTCAAACTCGTAACGCGTAATGACAGGGCCAGGCTGTGCAGAAATAACTTTGACTTCAATACCAAAATCTACCAGTTTGCGTTCAATTAAACGCGAGGTGAAATCAAGCGTTTCCGCAGACTGTAGCTCAACCGTGGCCGTCACTTCATCTAATAAATGCAAAGGCGGCAATGCGCTATCCGGCATACTCTCAAACAAAACAGTTTGGCGCTCTTTTTGCACACGCTCGCTTTTAGGAATCTCCAACTCAGGCACTTTAATCTCGATAGGCGCCCTGTCTTCTGTGCGTTTACGCTCTGCCTCAATAAACTCATCACGTTTGATTTCAACTTGTTTACCAGCTTTTCTGTCTTGCCAGTCGTAATATTTATCCATGGCCCATGCGTGTGTAGCTAATACCCAGGCGCCGAGCTTTTCTGTCATCATGATCCATGACCAGCCTGTGAATAAACTAAAGCCTATCGCCATGAGAATAATCAAACACATGGTAGACCCGGCAAAGCCAAACATGCTACGTAGCATGCTATCTAACGCATTACCAATCATGCCACCTTGGGTCAGCGGAAACTGCGCCGGCAAAGCCAGCAAATGCCCTGACTCAAAGGCTGAAGAAGCTAGAATTAACAGTACGAAACCCACTAGATTGAAGAGTAAAAATGGGCGCTCACTGATGGTGCTACCCAAGCGTTTATACACTAACCACATGCCATAAAAAGCCAATACCACCCACCACCATGCTGAAAATCCAAATAGATACAACAACATGTCGGACACCCAAGCACCCACTGCCCCACCTGCGTTATCTACGGATGCTCCTTCACTAGCCATGTGTGACCAGGACGGGTCTTGCGGTGAATAGGTCATCAAAATGACAGCCAGATACGCACCCACCAATACCAAGCCCAGCCACCAAGCTTCTCTGACTAAACTAGCACCATGTAATGCTTTTTCACTGGGCTCAACTTGAATACGACCGTTGGATGGGGAGGATTTTTTATTAAAAAACAATGTGTTATAAACCCTATGTTAAATTTATGTGGGAAAGCAATTTATTGAATAATTATAGCAAAATCAAATTGCACTCAGTGAGTCTAATCCTTAAAATGTAAACTTAATCATAAGGAATCGATATGGATACTGGAATTAAAGCAAAAGATAGAAAAGTAATCGCTGAAGGTTTGTCCAAATTACTCGCCGATACATACACCTTATATCTCAAAACACATTATTTTCATTGGAACGTGACTGGCCCAATGTTCAACACGCTACACTTGATGTTTGAGACACAATACACGGAACTAGCACTGGCAGTAGACTTAGTCGCCGAACGCATTCGAGCATTAGATGTGTATGCGCCTGGTACGTATAGCCAGTTTGCCAAACTCACCTCTATAAAAGAGGCTGATGGCGTGCCTAAAGCCAACGATATGATTAAAGAGTTGGTGGCTGGTCATGAAGCGGTTTGCCGAACTGCACGCAGTGTATTCCCAGCTGCAGATGCTGCTGCGGATGAAGCCACTGCCGATTTACTCACTCAACGCTTGCAGTTGCACGAGAAAACCGCATGGATGTTGCGTAGCTTGTTGGAATAATCGTAGCAAGCACAAAACCAAGCCTTGTTTCCTACCCCCTTTAAATAGGGATTTAAGGCCCCATCTTTAAAGTTAACATAGCAACGAAAGCACACTCATGGCAACAAAACACGCGCACTTACTTATTTTGGGCTCTGGCCCTGCTGGCTACTCAGCAGCAGTTTATGCTGCCCGCGCTAACTTAAAACCTGTACTCATTACCGGTATTGCACAGGGCGGTCAATTAATGACCACTACAGAAGTAGACAACTGGCCCGCCGATGCCGACGGTGTGATGGGGCCGGAGTTAATGGAGCGCTTTCAAAAGCATGCTGAGCGCTTCAACACCGAGATGATTTTTGATCATATTCATACCACGCATTTGACTGAAAAGCCTATCCGTCTGGTGGGTGACTCTGGCGAATACACTTGCGATGCACTGATTATTGCAACCGGTGCATCTGCCAAGTATTTAGGTTTGCCCTCAGAAGAAAAGTTTGCTGGCAAAGGTGTTTCCGCTTGTGCTACTTGTGATGGATTTTTCTATCGCAATCAAGAGGTTGCAGTCATTGGTGGTGGCAATACAGCCGTGGAAGAAACGCTATATCTTTCCAATATCGCCAGCAAAGTGACTTTGGTGCATCGCCGTGACAAGTTTAAAGCCGAAGCGATTTTAGTAGACAAGCTGATGGAACGCGTAAAAGAAGGTAAAGTGGTCTTAGAAACCTTCCACACCTTGGACGAAGTGCTAGGCAACGATAGCGGTGTGACCGGCATGCGCCTAAAAGATGTGAATACGGGCAATACAAAAGAAATAGCGGTAAACGGCGTATTTATTGCCATTGGCCATCAACCTAATACTGAGATTTTTGCCGGTCAGTTGGAAATGGAAAACGGTTATATCGTCACACAAACGGGTCGCCAAGGTAACTTTACCGCTACCAGTATCCCTGGTGTATTTGCAGCGGGCGATGTACAAGACCACATTTACCGTCAGGCTGTTACCAGCGCTGGCACCGGCTGTATGGCTGCATTGGATGCTGAGCGCTATTTAACCAACTTATATTAACGCATAGCGCACAAGAACGCACAATGCAGGCTAATATGGCTTGTTTGTGCGTTTTTTACTTTAAGTGAGGGCGACCCCAAGTGGCTGCGCAAGATGATAAACCTGCAGAACCTCTGTTAGAGGATATTGCGCTGTTTTACGAAGCAGTGAAAGGCGCACGCCCGGTTAAAGTTAACCGACTATTGCCTCCGGTTAAAAAACCAAAACCCATTCCTAGACAATTGCTTAAAGATGAACGCCAAGCATTGGCGGATTCACTCAGCGATCATTACTACCCTGCCGACGAACTAGAAAGTGGCGAAGAATTACTGTACTTGCGCGATGGTCAATCCCCATTGGTGCTCAGCAAACTCCGGCGTGGTCATTGGGTTGTGCAAGCAAGCATTGATTTACATGGCCTGATTGCAGACGAAGCACGCATGTATGTCTCTGAATTTATTGCAGATTGCAAAAAGCGTAATATCCGCTGCGTGCGGATTGTACATGGTAAAGGCTTAGGCTCTAAAAACCGTGAGCCAGTGCTCAAACATAAATTACGTAGCTGGTTGATGCAAAAAGATGAAGTAATTGCCTACGCACAAGCCAAAGCTAACGATGGTGGCAGCGGCGCAGTGATTGTGTTGTTGAAGGCCTAGCGTTAAAGCTACGCGTCTAGAATGGGAAAAAGTAGACCTAAGAACGTTTCAATTAAGGGGCTCAGTTAGGCGTCTCGTTTGAATGAGTGATTAGGTAGATCACTTGCAAACGGAGCCTGAATTAGTGATCCCAACAACAACTTCTCTTTGCCTTAAAGTTTTTTCTGGCTCAGCTTTTACACCATCAGGTGTACTCACAAGTTTAATTACACCTAAAGAACAAGCACCTTCATTGTAAGAATAATGCATCTCGTCAGTTTGATTGAGAGTTTAATTTGAGTTGTTGAAAATTTTTAGCCTAGCAATTTCCCCTTTTGAGGGCTCTATATACTTCGTCATGCAAACACTCGACAATCCACACAGAGCGGACATTCGACTCATGTACATTTAAGTACAATTATTTTAGTCCATCGGAGCCTGTGAAGAGAGATAGGGTCACTAACGTGTAATTAGCAACCCGATTTTGAAGCGATTTTAAAGGTTAATTCACTGCGTCTTTAAGTGCTTTACCTGCTGTAAACGCAGGTGCATTGCGTGCAGCCACTTTAAGTTCTGCACCTGTGCGTGGATTACGGCCTGTACGCGCAGCGCGTTTGCTTACTTTAAAAGTACCAAAGCCAATTAAAGTAACGGCATCACCTTTTTTCAGTGAGTCTGTAATTGCGGCTGTAGTGGCATCAATCACTCGCCCTGCCTCTGCTTTAGTAATACCTGCTTGGGTTGCAATTTCAGCAATCAATTCTGTTTTATTCATTTATGCTCCTTCTAGTTAGTTGTTGAATGACTACGGGGCTTTACTTTGCAAGTTAATACAAGTTGTGTCAACCGGTTATTTAACTTACTACTCACACTTAAACCCCCACAGGCACAGTCACCGTAAAAGTCTTACGCTCTAAATTGGCATGTAAGTCCACCTGCTCTATGGCTTTCTTAATCGCTCTCATCGCCTCTTCATTCAGCACATGTTGTTGCGTTGGAGTATTAATTGTTTGCGGCTTTTGATGAGATGCTTCTGCAGTGACTGTTGATACCTCATACGTTTGCTCTAATGGAACTTAATAGATTTGTTCTGGCTTGGGTGGCTAGCGCTGAACGCTCTGTTCTAGTTTTGGGCGGTTCGGGTGATTACGAAACAATTAAATAATAGTTGTTCAAATATCAGTTGACATATTGAAGTGACCGATTGAACTCACAGGATAAAGCAGCCGTTTGGTTTCTCGCCTGCATAAATGCAATAAAACCGACTTAGCAGGTCTTATCTCTAACCGCATGTATCTTTCTATAGCTGTCAATCAGACGGTGGTGCCTGTCCAGCCCTTCAAGTTTCATGCTAGTGGGTGTCAAACCAAAGAAGCGCACGCTACCCTCAACAGAGCCCATCACGGCATCCATCCTATCATTACCAAACATACGTCGGAAGTTAACATCGTAGTCGGCTAACTCCAGATCATCATCCAGCTTCACCTCAAGTACTACATTCAAGGCTTGGTAAAACAAGCTGCGCTCTAACGTATTGTCGTTGTACTGCAAGAAGGCACCAACTAGATCCTGTGTTTCTTCAAACTGCTGTAAAGCCAGATGAATCAGTAGCTTTAATTCCAGCACCGTAAGCTGGCCCCAAGCCGTGTTCTCGTCAAACTGAATGCCAATCAAGGTACCTATATCGCCATAATCATCCAGCTCATTGTTGTCCAAACGTTCCAGCAGTGCTTCTAGGCTGGCTTCATCCAGTTGATGCAGGTTGAGGATATCTTCGCGGAATAATAATGCTTTATTGGTGTTATCCCATACTAGGTCTTCTACCGGATAAATCTCAGAATATCCCGGTACTAGGATTCGGCAGGCTGTTGCCCCAAGTTGGTCATACACGGCCACATAAGCTTCTTTGCCCATATCGGCCAACATCCCAAACATCGTTGCTGCCTCCTCGGCGTTGGCGTTGTCGCCTTGGCCGGAGAAATCCCATTCAACAAACTCATAATCGGCTTTAGCACTGAAAAAGCGCCACGACACCACACCGCTGGAATCAATAAAGTGTTCCACAAAGTTATTCGGCTCGGTCACCGCTTCGCTGGCAAAGGTCGGTTGCGGCAAATCGTTCAAACCTTCAAAACTGCGGCCTTGAAGCAATTCGGTCAGGCTGCGTTCTAGCGCGACTTCCAGTGTCGGGTGAGCGCCAAATGAGGCAAACACACCACCGGTGCGCGGGTTCATCAGGGTGACGCACATCACCGGGTACTGCCCGCCCAGCGATGCATCTTTCACCAACACAGGAAACCCCTGCTCTTCCAGCCCTTTGATGCCAGCCACCACGCCAGGATATTTCGCCAGCACTTCCTGCGGCACATCCGGCAGCGCAATTTCGCCTTCAATGATTTCGCGCTTCACTGCACGCTCAAAAATCTCAGATAAACACTGCACCTGCGCTTCCACCAGCGTATTGCCCGCGCTCATGCCATTGCTGACAAATAGGTTTTCCACCAAGTTAGTCGGAAAGTACACTACCTCGCCATCTGACTGCCGCACAAACGGTAGCGAACAAATACCGCGTTCAGCATTGCCGGAATTAGTGTCTATCAAGTGTGAACCCCGTAGCTCGCCATCGGGGTTGTAAATCTCCAGGCAGTAATCGTCCAGAATCTCTTTCGGCAGCGCATCTTTACGGCCTGGTTTGAACCAGCGCTCGTTCGGATAATGCACAAACTTGGCATTGGCAATTTCCTCACCCCAGTACGAACCCGCGTAAAAATGGTTGTTACTCAGCCGCTCGATATACTCGCCTAATGCTGACGCCAGCGCGCTTTCCTTGGTTGATCCTTTGCCGTTCGTAAAGCACATCGGTGAATGTGCATCGCGGATATGCAACGACCACACGTTAGGCACAATATTGCGCCATGAAGCGATTTCGATCTTGATGCCCAGCCCAGCCAGCACGCTGGTCATATTAGCGATGGTTTGCTCTAGCGGTAAGTCTTTGCCGGTGATATAGGTCTGTGATTCTGCCGCGGTATTTACGGTCAGCAGGGCCTGCGCATCGGCATCTAGGTTAGCCACTTCTTCAATGATAAAGTCAGGCCCTTCTTGTACTACTTTTTTCACGGTACAGCGATCAATCGAACGCAAAATGCCAATGCGGTCTTTTTCAGAGATATCGTTAGGTAACTCGATTTGGATTTTGAAAATCTGCTTGTAGCGGTTTTCTGGGTCCACAATATTGTTGTGCGACAGCCGGATATTTTCAGTAGGGATATTGCGCGTGCTGCAATACAGCTTCACAAAATAAGCCGCACACAAGGCCGATGAAGCCAAAAAGTAATCGAATGGCCCAGGCGCCGAGCCATCGCCTTTATAGCGGATAGGCTGGTCGGCAATTACCGTGAAGTCATCGAACTTGGCTTCCAGACGTAGTTTATCGAGAAAGTTGACCTTAATTTCCATGGGAGCTTATTCCAAGTGTGCTGCAAAAAATGCTGAGGGCACTATTATCCCCCACAACGTCGATGCCGTGTGATACATAAATCTTGCTCTAGATTGCTGAGATGCTTGAGTGACGGTCTGAGTAAAGGCTACGAAGATTTAACTAATACAAGTTGAGAAGAGATTAGTAAAATGGTGGCGAATTAATTCAAGAGTTCGAAATTAAGGCTATTAATTTCAAGTAGCTAACCTAAACTATTTTAATCCTCAGATAAACGGGTAATGAAATGACAAACATCGCCATACAGCGTTGTGCATGGGCACAAAACAATTTATTGATGCAGCACTACCATGATAAAGAATGGGGCAAGCCTCAGCATGACGCTCGTATGCTTTGGGAAATGCTGATGTTAGAAGGATTTCAAGCAGGCCTATCTTGGATCACTGTGCTACGTAAACGTGAGCAGTTTCGTAAAGTATTCGCTGGTTTCGACCCTGTAAGCGTCGCCCAGTTTAATGAAGAGGACATTCAACGTTTGATGGATGATGAGGGCATCATTAGATCAAGAGCAAAAATTGAAGCCACCATCTCTGGTGCTAGAATTTATTGTGAAATGATGGCACAAGGTGAAAGCTTTAGTGATTTTTGCTGGTCATTCACGCAAAACAAAGTATTAAAAGGCGATGGTCAACACGTGCCTGTATTCACACCGCTATCTGTAGAAATTTCTAAAGCGTTGAAACGCCGAGGCTTTAAATTTGTTGGGCCAACCATTGTTTACGCTTGGATGCAGGCAGTAGGTATTGTGAATGACCACTCCACACAATGTTTCTGCCGTGAGTGCTAAATGCTTTTTTTGCTTATTTAACAAACTAGTGCGACTACCAACAGGACTCTAAGAGGATGAAATTGAGAAGTCACAAGATACTGACTAGCATATTGCTGAATTGGCTTAGAAAATTCAAAGAAGGCGGCTGAGCACCTTCTTTGACTCTATCAAATTACTCAGTAATTTTCTTTAAGTTTTCCAAACCACCTTGATACACGCTGGTAATGACCTTAACAGCAGTCCCGTCATCTTTGCCCTCTGCTGGGTTAGCAGACAAATCTTTGCGTTTGAAATCACCCTTCCAAATCACTGATGAAGTATTTTCACCAGTTGCTTTCACTGTTACAGACGAAACGTAATTTGAAACTGGCAGAACGCCTTCAATAATTGAATATTTGAATGATTTCGCTTTAGCGTTATAACTTAATAGTTTTTCTTTGATGGTGCCGTCGTCTTGAAGGGTTAATAAACGCTCTGCTCCAACCTTATTGTTTTCACCCCTAATAATTTCAGTCTTTTTTACTGCAGGGTGCCATGCGCCAAGATCGTTAAATTGACTTACTTTTTCCCACACCTTATCCGCAGGTGCATTAATCACCACTTCTTCATTCACTGTCAGTATTTTTGCATTATCCGCAAATGCATTAAAAGTAGCGCTCAATAGCAATGCGGAAATTAATAGTCTATGTTTCATATTGTGCTCCAAGAGTGATTAAAATGAATATATCCTTTCAGATATATACAGATTAGTATACTCCCGAACTATACAGATTGGTATACCTTGATAAATATTTTAGATTACGCGCTTTAACAATTTAATTATTAGCTCCTTTTGTGCCAAGCATGAGCTGTGTTTCTCGGAAATATTACTTCACGCTCTATCCATAGCTTGAATTTCATTGCGGTAACATTGCTGGAATCTTGTAGATAATTTACCAGCGCATTCGCACGTAACCTTGATTCTCCAGATTTGTTGTCGATTATGAAATCGTCTGGATACATCTTATTTATCACTGAATCTCTGGGGAAGCCCTCAATGACCTTCCTAACATCTTTTAGGTTGAGCCAGCATGCGTAATTGTCATCTTCAATAATATCGATAGATATATTTTGAAATACATAGTGTCTTCCATTGATATTTGAAAAGACCCCGTGTTTTATGGCGTGTTTAAGATGGGAGACTAACTCTAAAATTGGGCTTGAAAGTGCTAGCCCAAAAATAAGCGATGAGAATACCAAGCCAATCACTTCCGCTTGTCGCCATGCTAGATATGCAATAACAACACATAACAATAATCGAAAAGTAAGGTTAGCTATTAAATGCAGCATTTAGAAGCGTGTAGACAGAGTAATAAGCCAATCTGGAGATATTGCGACTAAAAATGACTCTAGCTGTTTGTCTAAGCCTGTCAGAATCATTATTCCAATTAGCAGCATCACACCCCCTAAGACTTGTTTACCTAGTTTACCTGCGGCAAACAACTTACCACGGATATTCATCATGACTTGTCGAGATAACATGCCCAATAGTATCAATGGCAAGCCAGCGCCTAGACCAAAAATAGCCATGACAATGACCACTTGACCTAGTTGTTGTCCTTGGCTGGCTAGTGTTACCGTTGCACCTAAGATGGGCCCAACACATGGGCTCCAAATAATCCCCAGTACTAAGCCTAATCCAAATTGCCCAAGCAAGGAGTCGGTTGATAACTTGTCTAAAAGTTGCTGTCCAGAGCCGCCTAGCCCAGAAGTAATATTTGCAAAACCAGCCTGCAACCTAATTGACAAAAGCACCACTCCAAATAGCATCAATAACCAAGCTGCAATTTGTCGAAATAGTTCTTGATTAATGCCCAGTGCATCACCCAGTGTGGCCAGAAAAACACCTATCATTGTAAACGAAATGGCCAGCCCTAGTGCCAGAGCGTATGGACCAAAACGATGTGTATTGAGCGCAGTGCCTACGATGATGGGCACTAACGGCAAAACACATGGGGAGAGTATCGATAAAACCCCGGCAATAAAACTGAGTCCGTAGGTGGTGATATCAATTAGCATCTCTTTGGCCTAGAGTGCTTTTTGAAGTAAAGATTCAATGCCGAAAGCCGTGGTATCACCTAGGCTTCTGCCCACTTCTTTTCCGTCTTTAAACACAATCAAAGTGCTCTGTCTTCTTACCCCAAGTTTTTTCAATACTTCTTTTTGGCTATCAAAGTCCACATATAAAGCAGTGATATTTTGAAACTCTTTTTTTGATAATTCTTCCTTAAGTACTGGCGCTTGCGCACGACATGTTGAGCACCAAGGAGCATGCACAGCAACCACGATTGGTTTGCCAGATTTAAGGTCCGCTTCAAATTTGGCATCATTAAATGGTGAAGATTCAGCGAAGCTAACCACACTGAAAAACATTGAAATAACAACTGTGATGAGTGTAAAAAAGTATTTCATATCATTTTCCAAAAAAAGTTAAAGATGTTGTTTAGTCGCTTTGTTACTTAATTTACTTACACTTGTAATGAGACTTTTTAAGATGAAATTTTCACGACATTGAATAATTGCCTCAACAAATTGTAAGGACATGAACCCTCCTCCGACAAAAGCTTACGTATAACTTTGCGTTGTACGCATTACAGACTTTTTTTGAGGAGATTAACATGGCAGGTCAAAGTTCTAAATTGCGTTCAGGCGCATTGATTGCGGCAGGTGCAGCAGCACTGATTTTATCGGGTTGTGCAAGTAATGGTGGTACCAACACAGCTAACGCAGCTTCTGTACATTGCGTTGGTGTGAACGCATGCAAAGGTACCAGTGATTGTAAAACTGCGGGCAATGCATGCAAAGGTCAAAACGCATGTAAAACACTCAACAACTCTTGCAAAGGCACATCGTCATGTAAAACCGCAGGTAATAGCTGCAAAGGGCAAAGCGAATGCAAAGGACATGGGATGAAAGTCATGTCTTCTGCTGAATGTGATGCCGCTGGTGGTCACGTAGAGTCATAATCAACCATGAACTAGAACAATCGGTGCTGAGTGATAAAACCAGCATCGATTGATAACCAACAATGAAACCTATTCATCAAAAAACAGCTCATCATTTACCAAACTTAGGGTTTGGATTAGGCCTGCGTACTGAGCATTATCAAGAAATTCTGGACAGCCGCCCTAACGTAGATTGGTTTGAAATCATTTCAGAGAATTACATGATTCCTGGCGGTAAGCCTCTCTACTACTTAGATAAAATCAGAGCGGATTATCCCATGGTGATGCATGGCGTTTCTTTATCAATTGGTTCTGCTAGCCCTTTGGACAAAAACTATCTGTCTGAACTTAAGCAACTATCAGAAAGAATTGAACCAGCTTGGATTTCAGACCACTTATGCTGGACCGGCGTGCATGGCGTTAATCTGCATGACCTACTACCGTTATCGTACACAGAAGAAACGATTCACCATGTCGTTGACAGAATTTCGCAAGTACAAGACTTTTTGGGCAGACCGATATTGATTGAAAACGTCTCGAGTTATGTTAGCTTTAAAAATTCTGAGATGACGGAATGGGAGTTTATTAATCAGATTGCAAAGCGGTCTGGCTGTTTGCTGTTGCTGGATGTAAACAATATTTATGTCAGCAGCATCAATCACAGTTTTGATGCATTTGAATTTATGAATGCAATCGATGCAAGTCGAGTTCAACAAATCCATCTAGCTGGGCATGAAGACCATGGTGATTACATTATCGACACGCACGATGCGCCCATCGTAAATGGCGTCTGGGATTTATATTCGCATGCGATTCGCCGATTTGGGCCTGTCTCCACCATGATTGAACGCGATGACCATATTCCACCCATTGCTGAACTGATTGCAGAGTTAGACCACGCCCGCAAACTCAGTGCCTTAGAATTGGCAGCATGATGCGTTTACAAGAGCTACAAAATACGCTTCAACAATATTTAATGGCTAGCGAGGTTGACGCTACCATCGCAGCAGAGATTACACCGATTGCAAAGGGCAATATTACTGAGCGATTAAACATCTATCACCATGCCTATCGGTCGCGAATTCGCGAAGCGCTCTCTAGTCAATTCCCCAATTTAGCAAAATTACTGGGAGCCCAAGTCTTTAATCAGCATATGGATGCCTTCATCGCTCGTCATCCATCCACACATCGAAATATGCGCTGGCTTGGCGATCAACTAAGTGATTTTTTGCAAGCATATGCACCTGATAAACCGTTGTATGCTGACATGGCAAATTTTGAATGGCGCTTAGGCCTTGCTTTTGATTCATTAGATACACCATGCCTGACCCTTCAGGATTTATCAGCCTTTACACCAGAGCAATGGGGGGATTTATCTTTTCAATGGCTTCCATCGGTTTATTTAGGTCAAGCACAAACCAATGTCATCCGTGCATGGATGGCATTGGAAAACAACGATCAGGCAAATCTTGATATGGCATTAGAACCCACACAGTTTTTAGTGTGGCGTAAAGAAATGGTGTCTCAATTCAAAAGTCTGACAGCACTAGAGGCTGAGGCCATTGCTTACATGATGCAACGCCATACATTTGGCGAATTATGTGAATATTTAACAGCGCATATGGATGAAGAGGATGTGCTTCCGTATGCAGCTGGATTGCTGTCTGAATGGTTACAAGAAGAAATGTTGATTAGCGTAGCACTCAACACCGATAGCGACCATCTGTAAAAAAATAAGAATTTTTTAATTAATTATGTAATGAATCCCTAAGCACTCCGACTAATCTATGTAGGAAATTTATTAATACATTCAAGGAGTTAATCATGAAAAAATTAGTTTTAGCTTTATCAGTTGTGGCATCATTGTCAACCTTATCTTTAACAGCCAACGCACTTAGCCAAGGTGGTTCTGGGCTCACTTCAATGACCCATGCCAACACCAACACCACAGCCACCTTAACTGGCATGAATTCCACCTCTACAAATCCAGTGAGTGTTATTCAACCGATGGTGCAATCACCCAAAGTAATTAATGGGAAAGTATCCGAAATGGGTTCAGCAATTAACACGATACAACCCATGGTAGATGCACCAAAAATCAATTAAGTTAAATTTAAAAACAATAAAGCCAGCTGTTCGCTGGCTTTATTCTCACACTATCGGATTTTATGCTAATAATTTACTGCGGCTAAACTTTTTCTGAGATTGCCATGGCTTAACAAACCTTGCGTTTATAAGGTCTGCTTAAGTCACTTTTATCAAAATACTTCCCATTCTTCATTATTCGTACCGGTCTTTTGGCTGGTTGATTTATTTGATGAAGCGTTAAATTGCTTAAAAGGCTTAGTTTTTGGGCTAAATTTGGCTATCTTTGATACTGGTGAAGTCACTTCATTAGCCGAAGTTTTAAACCCATTAACGGCTTCCATCATTTGTTCTGCTTGCTCCATGAGTGATTCAGCCGCTGCAGCAGCTTCCTCAACCAAAGCTGCGTTTTGTTGCGTTGTTTCATCCATGCTAGCGACTGCAGAATTCACTTGATCAATCCCAGTGCTTTGCTCTTGTGAGGCTGCGCTGATTTCACTAATAATGTCCGATACTCGCTTCACGGATGCCACGATTTCATCCATGGTACTCGCAGCTGTTTCAACTTGCTTGGTGCCCTCAGCTGTTTTACTGACTGAATCAACAATAAGCTCTTTAATTTCTTTGGCTGCACTCGCGGAACGTTGGGCTAAGTTTCGAACTTCACCAGCGACTACTGCAAATCCACGGCCTTGCTCCCCTGCTCTTGCTGCTTCAACCGCGGCATTGAGTGCAAGTATATTGGTTTGGAAAGCAATGCCATCAATCACAGAAATGATGTCTTCAATTTTTTTAGCACTGTGATTGATTGCCGTCATGCTGTTAATCACTTCAGCCACGACATCACCACCCTTCACTGCAATACTTGAAGCAGCCACTGCCAACTGATTGGCTTGTATTGCATGTTCTGCGTTTTGTTTCACGGTAGAAGCAAGCTCTTCCATGCTTGACGCGGTTTCCTCTAGCGAGGATGCTTGTTCCTCAGTTCTTTGAGATAGCGCATTATTCCCCGATGCAATTTCTTGCGCGGCAGTATTAATGGTTTCAGCGGCTTGTTTAATGGTAATAATTGGTTCAGCTATCAGTTCTAAAGTTTGATTGACGCCCTCTACAATTTTTCTGAAATCACCATGATGCATATGGACATCTGCACGCTCATAAATCTTTCCATCTTTTGCTGATTCGGCTAAATGCTTGGTGTCTTTAATTAGGAAGTTAATCGCATGAATGCAGGTGTTCAGATTGTCCTTAATCTTAATAAAATCACCTTGATACTGCTCAGTGATTGGGGATGGTATATTGCCGCTTGCAATGCTATCCATACAATCGGCAGCAATATTCAGCGGCTTAATCACAGCATCTAAGGTGTTATTTACACCCATCACAATTTTTTTGTAATCGCCCCAATGTTTTGAATCGTCCGCCCTCACCGACAGTTCTCCATTGGAAGCCGCACCAGAAAGCATTTGTGCATCGTCTACCAACGCTTTTAATGCGCGGACACATGCATTGATATTTTGCTTAAGAATATCAAAGTCACCACTAAATTTGTCATTGATTGGCTCTGGAATATTGCCAGCCGCGATATGTTTAATGTATTCAGCAGCTACCCCAAGAGGACCAACAACAGCATCTAAAGTTGAGTTAAAGCCTTCTACAATGTTGCGGAAATCGCCTTGATGTTTTGCGTTATCTGCACGCACAGATAGATTGCCAGCAATCGCGGCCTCTGATAATAAGTTGACGTCTGACATCAAACTTTTTAAATGGGCTCTGACCTCTTCTATGGTGTGATTAATAAATACTTTTTTACCTGGAAAGGCGTCAAGCGGTGCATTAAAGTTACCCTGTCCAAACGCTTTTACCACAGCCATCGCCTTATTGTTCATCTCAATATGGCCGCTGACCATCTTGTTAATACCAATGACCAATGTGTTGTATGCACCCTCAAACTGTTCTGATTTTAATGTATGGTCAATATCGCCCTCATCATGTTTTTGAGACATCTGATTTAACTCATTTACAATCGTCTTAATGACAATGCTCATGTGCTGCATTTCTTTTAGCAGCTTTCCTGTTTCATCATCGTAAAAGTGATCATTCGTTGTTTCTAAATTACCTTTTGAAATATTTTGCGATATTTTTAATGCTTTTCTTAGTGGTTCAGTAATCGAATAAGTGATTAATACAGCTGTTGCTATGCCTAGTAGCACTGCAATCACTGCAAAAATTTCAATTTCCAAAACGGTCTTTTTAACAATATCAGTCAACGCTAGCGATGATAAATGCGTGCTTTCATTGTTGAGTTTCATCAACTTTTTAAGCGCCTCATTCAATGGCTTATCTGCCCCTTTGATTGAAGCATCAATTTCAGCAATTGATTTTTTGTTCTCTTTAAGCTGAACGGCAGACTCCATAGACTGTTTGTATACTTTTACACCATCCAAAATATTGTTGATTTCAATCAATTCTTCTTTGGTGATATTGCCAGTGGATTTGTACTTATTTGCAGCATCAACAATGGCATCCATGTGTTGATTAAACTTCACTTTATAATCGCCACCACGAAGGATGTAGTTTTTAAAATAGTGGATACCGCCACCAAGTGCATTGGATGCGTCTTCAATGTAATTACGTTTTTGTAATGTCACCTGTTCAAAATCAGTCCATGTAGATTGCACATTTTTAAACCCTTGATATGAGAGTATAGAAATGACGATTGTCAGACCAATCACAATTAAATAACTGATGCTCAATCTTGATCGAACACTTAAATTCATAAAATAAGAAAACATGAAATAACCTTTGTAAAAAAACTCTGAAAACTTTCAGGGTTGGCGCACACATCAATTGCTAGCCAATACATCAATTGGCTTGAGAAGCTACTGAGCATAAGTTTAATGCGATGCCTAAAGACTTCATTAATCGAAGTGATAGGTGTTTATCGGTTAAATCAGTTGGGTATTTAGCAATAATGCGTTTGTCACAAAAATTTAATATTTCGTCTTATTTTTTGGAAGGTTGAAACAGAAGTTAATGCGCATATCGGTAGGTTATAAACGTATAGATTAGCCTCTAGTAGTATTAGTCCAAGTTAGGGCATAAGCCATATATTGAATGTAGTATTTCACTTATCAACATGCGTTCCGCAGCCGCATGTTGAATGAATTGAAAAGATACTTATCAATTTAGTCAAATGTGATTACAGCTGTCACATAAACTTCATATAAGTATCCTAAAGTGATCTTCTGAGTTTGTCGTTAACGAGAAGTTAATACCAAATCAATGTGATTATTTTATTTTCAATAACGACTGTCTATGACCTTGCCAACCGCACAAATATCTAACATGAATCAAAGCCCCACTGTGAAGCTCTTGATGAGGCATGTACAACCCTCTCACGAAAATGATGCCTGCTTATCAGTGCTGGAAATTTTTCAAGAAAATCCAAATTTATTTGCCATACCGGTAGTGAATTCAGCAGGTACTCCAGTAGGAATCGTAGACCGACATCTGTTTGTTGAGACCTTTATTAAACCCTACACCCGAGAGCTATATGCGAAACGTAAGATCTCTGAGTTTATGGTTGAAAATCCTATTGTGGTAGATATGGGTACCACCATTGATGATGTATCTAAAATCATCATAGATGCTGGCATGCAACACATGGTGATTGGATTCATTATCACTCAAAACGGGCTATATGTTGGCCTTGCCAATGGTCATGATTTGCTTAACGAAATTATGCAACGTAAACAGGAAGGTCTGTTTTATCTTGCCCATTATGATCAACTGACCAATCTGCCAAACAGACTGCTGTTCATGGATAGACTCACTAGAGCATTGGGCGATGCACTCAGAAAAAAGTCCTCGGTTGGCCTTCTTTTTATTGATCTGGATAACTTCAAGAATTTTAATGACTCCATGGGTCACGGCTTTGGGGATCAAATACTGATTGCAGTTGCGAATCGCCTAACTGGTTGCGCCAGAGAGATTGATACCGTTGCCCGACTCTCAGGGGATGAGTTTATTATGATTATTGAAGATATAGAGAATCAGAATGCTTTAGAAACTTTGTGCGAGCGGATACTCGACAGCATGAAATCACCTTGGGAAGTGATGGGTCGTAACGTATTTCTTACAGCAAGCATTGGCACTTCCATGTTCCCTAAAGACGCATCTGAACCCAGTGAATTGATTTTAAAAGCCGATGCCGCCATGTACGAGGCAAAAAGAGGTGGCCGCAATGCCTATATGCATTACGTCGAAGGTATGCGGCTGTATTCAATGGATAAGATGACACTAGAAAATGATTTGCGCTTGGCCATAGAACGTAACGAATTTCAATTATTTTATCAGCCACAAGTATCGGTCGACAACGGCAGCATAATTGGAATGGAAGCACTCATCCGCTGGAATCATCCTGAGCGTGGCTTGCTAACACCAATACATTTTATTGAGATTGCAGAAAAAACCGGTTTGATTATTGCTATTGGTAAGTGGGTGGTAAAGGAAGCTTGCCAGCAACATCAACGATGGATTTGGGCTGGAAACAACCCCCTACGCATCTCAGTCAATATCTCGCCTTTACAGTTTTACCAAACCAGCTTTTGCGAAGATATTCGCTCGGTGTTAGCCGAGACCGGTATGGAACCTTCTCACTTAGAGCTAGAGCTTACAGAAGGCATGTTCATGCATAACATTGATAATGTAGTCAAAGTGTTAAACGAACTTCATGATTTAGGTGTGTTGTTGGCTATTGATGATTTTGGAACTGGCTACTCAAACCTCAGCTATCTAAAACGTTTCCCAATAGACCGACTAAAAATAGACCAGTCGTTTGTGAGAGGCATTGAGAGCGAGACAACCAACATGGAGATTGTTCGAACAATCTCAAATTTGGCCAAAACAATGTCTCTTGAACTAGTTGCTGAAGGGGTCGAGACTGCAGATGAAATGAACACTGTGGGTGACTGTGGCTGCGATTTTATGCAGGGGTATAAATTCTCAAAACCATTGTCTTCCGATGATTTTTTGCTTTGGCGGAATGAATATGAAACCAAACGTGAATCCCAACATATTCAACTGCAAGCTATTTAAATGTCTGCTTAGGGGATATTTTGAAAGTTAGGATTCACCGAGCTTTTTGAGTATATCAAGCGCCTTAGGCCACGCCTGAGAAATGTACTCTTCCCACTCTGCGCTGACGTCTTGATCGACAATCATGCTTGTACCTTCCTTTGTGGATAAGAACGTATAGTTCTCATATGCCGGTGCCCAAGCTCGGACTGCTTCGCTTACGGTGTCTTCAACTCCGTTTGCAATGAATCCAAGGTGACGAATTGAGATGAATTCATTTACGCGACTCTCGGCAATCTCGGAAACCATTCCGTCGCCATTTGGGCCCAAGAAGAAAATCTTTGCCCCTGACTCCCAAGCGCCCTTAAAATGTGAGCCTTCGGCGAATGGCGATGTCCACTGTCTGTAACTTTCAGGATTAGTGACGTGTTGCCAAACCACGCTCACAGGAGCTTTGATATTTACAGTGAACTGAATTCGTTTCGTTGGTGGCATCTTACTCTCCAAGTGGCGTTTCTCTGTGTAAGCTAGCAGAAATTAAATAGTCAGTTAATAACCGCAAAATGATTTTAGACGAAGTTGGTTTGTCCAGAAAATATTAATTTTGAAAAGGCAGTTTTGGGGATATTTATTGTTACTAACAAATGGGATTTTCAACGATTAAATTAACACAACAAAGACTAATAAATTAGGCATAATTTCTAGCATGGCCGTTTAAACATGTATTGAACATTTTCTTCTTCGATTGACTCACGATAAACAGGAGTTGATATTAACTCCCAGCCTTGTTGCCCAAGGTCGTTAAGGACCTCTGGACCACTTTTGCCTTTGAGTGAATTATCGCCCCAGTCAAATTTTTTTGTTCTAGAGTTGTATGTGCGAATTAAAACTTTATATTCCCATTTTTGCATTTTTTTCTCCAAAAACTAACTAAGGCAAATTAGTTCAATTTGTAGTAATCCAAGTATGTAGAAGTAGAACCATCTTTACAATGTATTCTAGACGAAATTGATTTATGTGAAAATTTTGATTTGCAAGTGTCTGCTATGGGGATGCCAAGTACCTCTAATCAGCTCAAGAGTTACCAAAAATAAATTAACAATCCCCATCTGCATTTTCAGATGATTGAATAGTTAACTAAATGCCACTGTTCTAGTCCATTCAGCCTACTTTCATTTGGTAGCTTGTCATCAAAATAACATTAAATGTTTGAATGTTTTAATAAAAACTATAAACGTGTTGAGGAACATTCAATGTCTAAATCAATAGTTCTATTCATGATGTCGTTAATATTATCAGCAAGTGCATTCGCTGCTGTTGGTGGTGGAGGTATGCCTGTAATTACGTTTCCAAGCACTCCAATAGCCCCGAGTCCCGGGGGCTCAATTGGCAGCTTAAGCTGGGATGGAAGTAGCCCCTTCATCGAGAATGCAGAGAGTGGTAAGAGTTACTTACAACTTGGTTTACTTAAAAACTACACCTATCAACAAACTCTTGATGCGATATCAACTAGAGGAAAGTGGTCTGATTTCCATTTAGCAACAATTGATGAGGCTTATGAATTTGCAAACGCTATCTCTAAAGTTGAGTTTAAGAACAATCTTGCGTCAAATATTGACTCGTTTACTGCTGATACAAAAAATGCTTTTGATGATGGGGTTCTAGGATTTAACTATAACGGCAGTTTTGACAGTTTTATTTTCTTTTCAGATCCAGCTGAAAAGATGGTTGGTATTTTGTATTTACATCCTCATCTTGACCAAGTTTATTTTAGTGAAATCTTTGGTACTTATGACCCATTTTACTTTAACAGGTTTGCTCAATACGGTTCACAAGAAACAAGGTCTTGGTTGCTTGTAAGTAATTACACTACGCCTGCCCCTGTCCCAGAACCAGATAGCTCCTTAATGATGCTGATTGGAATAGGTTTATTTTCAAGTTTATCACTCCGCAAAAAGCTTAAATAATTTATAGATTACACAACCATATTAAAAAAATATCCGATTAAAACAACTAGAAATGAGTGAGAAGTTATGAAAAATCTGCTTTTAGTGATGCTAGCCTCTACTGTTGCTTTCATGTCGAATTTATCGCATGCCGATACAATTTTCGACACTGGACCTATGACGAATGAAGGTATCGCAAATTACGCAACTTATCGATTAATGGCTGATGACTTTTCGTTGCCTTCAAATTTCGATCTTACCGGGGCTACGCTCCAGGTCATGGGTAAGGGAAACTTTTCATCATGGGATGGGATTGCAGAATACTATCTATACAGTGACGATGGGGGTAAACCTGGACAGGTAATAACTCGTGGTTATGGAAAAAACATCAATCTCACAGATACTGATTTGAGTTTTTACTATTGGGGTACAGTCAAAAGTCTAGCATTCGATTTTGAGTCGCAAATTCCAGTAAATGCTGGCTCAATTTACTGGCTTGGAATGCATTTAAGTGAAACCTATGAATCTAATCAATGGGTCTATGACAATGCATTATGGGGTTACTCCTCTAACATAGGAAATACCGTCTATTCACACGAATTTAATCTAAGTGAGTGGTTTGATTATTACCCCGGTACATTGGCCTTTTCCTTACAAGGGGTTGCAGCAGTCCCGGAACCAGACACGTATGCGATGCTATTGTGCGGGATAGGCTTGTTGGGGTTTGCGGTTAGACTAAGAAACAAACAGATGTAATCGTTTTAATGATTGATGAATTGGTTTTGAAGTTCGGCTAAGGGAATTCAATAATTATTGCCTATCCTTAGATTTGAACTAAGAAAATGTTGCCATGTTTATTAAGTAAATATTACAAGGGCAGTACTTTCGGCTTAAGTCTTTTATAGAATAGTCCTACTACACTCGGTTAACGAAAATCATGATAAGGCTGCTTTTAATGGGAAAATTTCTTGTCTTTTTATTACCCGCCCTCCTTTTTTGCTCGTTAGCACAAGGCGCGGTTTTGATCGATACTGGTGCGCCATCTGGCTCTACGTTCGCACCAATTTGTAGAGATGATAACTATGGTCTTCATTGTAATAACTCAGTCGCATTAAAAGTGAACTTATCACAGACAACTAACATAACCGAAGTCCAAGGCTATTTCTTATATTACGCAGACCCAAGAGATATTACGGTAGCTCTTTACAACAATGTAGACAACCTTCCCGGGCAAGAACTTTACAACAACATTTTTTCAGTAGGAGGTAATGGCTGGTATGGCCCTGGCAACCTAGATTGGTTAGTTGATGCTGGCAGTTATTGGGTGTCGTTTGAGGTCAGAAAAGGTCAGTTTTTTTCTGGAGGATTAGTCATTACTGCACCATACCCAATTGAATCTGCATTTTCTTCGAGTTACGGTGAAACATGGAGTAATGTAGGTTATGAATATGCCGCGGGACTAATTTTGGAAGGCACTCCGATAGCAGCATTACCAGAGCCAGAGACTTACGCAATAATTCTAGCTGGTTTGGGCGTTGTTGGGTTTGCTGCACGCCGTAAACATACACAACATTTATCAATTGAACGCAGGTCTTAAGATTCTCTTCAAGAGGGGTCTTAGGGACACAACGCCAAGTAAGCCTGAATATGGAATGACCGCTAAGGGGATTTATCTGCCACTAGCTCGTCACTAATCCAGTAAGAAACCTCCGCTTTGGTGTGCCCATAACTTGGCGTACACACCATTATGTGACAGCAACTCTTGGTGTGTGCCCTGCTCTACTATTTCGCCAGCATCCAACACAATCAGCCTGTCCATAGCAGCAATAGTAGATAAGCGGTGTGCAATGGCCACCACGGTTTTACGTTCCATTAACTGATCCAAATGGCTTTGGATAGCCAGTTCCACTTCAGAATCCAATGCACTGGTAGCTTCGTCTAACAGCAATATTGGCGCATCTTTGAGCATGACGCGGGCAATGGCAATACGCTGACGTTGGCCTCCAGACAGCTTCACACCTCGCTCTCCCACATGCGCATCATAACCGGTACGCCCTTTGGCATCTCGTAATGTCAGAATGAAGTCATGCGCTTCGGCACGTTTAGCCGCTTCAATCATGTCCTGCTCGGTGGCGTCTGGACGACCATACAAAATATTGTCGCGCACGGAGCGATGTAATAACGAGGTATCTTGTGTGACCATACCTACATGCGCACGTAAACTATTTTGTGTGACTTGCTGAATATTCTGCCCGTCAATTAAAATTTGACCGCCCTGAATATCATAAAAACGCAGCAGTAAATTGACCAAAGTTGATTTTCCCGCGCCAGAGCGCCCGACCAACCCTACGCGCTCACCTGCTTGAATGTGAAGCTGAAAGTCTTGCAGCAACGCCGGCTGGCCTTCATAACCAAATTGCACACGGTCAAACAAAATCTCGCCACGTTTCACTTCTATTGATTTTGCGTCAGGCACATCTTGCACTTTATGCATGGCAGATAACGTATTGATGCCATCTTGCACCGTACCTACTTGCTCATATAGCGAAGTCATCTCCCACATCACCCAATGGGAGATGCCGTTTAGGCGCAAACACATGGCGGTAATGGCAGCCACAGCGCCCATCCCTACTTTGCCTTGTGTCCATAGCCACAAGGCCATGCCGCCACAGCCAATAATCAACAGCATATTGAGGAAGTGATTAATGGTTTCGACACTGCTGACCATTTGCATCTGTTTTTTTACCGTACCTAAAAACTCATGCATGGCAGACTTTGCATAATTGGCTTCGCGCCCAGCGTGCGAAAACAATTTAACGGTGCTGATATTGGTATAAGCATCCGTAATACGTCCAGTCATGAGCGCCCTTGCATCAGCCTGTCGCTGCGAAACTTTAGCAAGACGTGGGATAAAGTAAGTCAGCGCACCAATATACAATGCCAGCCAAATCAAGAATGGCCACACGATGACCAAGCTGAACCCACCCACTACGGTCACAATGGTCACAAAATAAATCACCACATACACCATGATATCGGAGACGATAAACCATACATCGCGCACTGCGAGCGCAGTCTGCATGACTTTGGCAGAGACACGCCCAGCAAACTCATCCTGATAAAAACTCATGCTTTGCCCCAGCATCAAACGATGGAAACTCCAACGTAAACGCATCGGAAAATTACCAGCCAATGTTTGGTGTTTAAGCAAGGTTTGGATCCAAATCACCACGGTACTGAACAATAAAATACCAGCCAATAGCAGCAAATCATGCAAGTGCTGTTGCCATAATACATTCGGGGCGATATGGCTTAGCGTGTCCACCACTTTGCCCATCATGGCAAATAGAAGCGCCTCAAACGCACCTATGATGGCGGTGAGCAAGGTCATCCCCAAAATAAATGGGCGCATACCCTCCGTGCAAGACCACACAAACGCCCAAAACTGCTTGGGCGGTGTGCTAATCACCTGCTCTGGAAACGGGTTAACAAGATTTTCAAACCAACGGAACATGCTCACTCTACTTAATGTTGACTAATTGTGACTGGATTGAATATGGTGGGGCTATTGCGACATAATCAAACATACCGCCTCGGCGGCAATGCCTTCACCTCGGCCAGTAAAACCGAGCTTCTCTGTGGTGGTGGCTTTAACATTGACTTGTCCGACAACAATCGCGCAGTCTTCTGCAATATGCTGTTGCATTTGTGCCGTATGCTGACTGAGTCTTGGCGCTTCACAAATGACCGTTGCATCAATATTGCCAACCACAAAACCATGGCCATGCAATAAAGCCACCACATGTCGTAATAGATTACGTGAGTCGATGCCTTTATAACGCATATCGCTAGGTGGAAAATGTTTACCAATATCACCTAATGCAGCCGCGCCTAACAGCGCATCACAAATGGCATGCAATAACACATCAGCATCAGAATGCCCATCCAAGCCACGCTCATAAGGAATATTCACGCCGCCAATGACACATGGACGCCCTGTCACTAAGGCATGCACGTCAAATCCGTGACCTACTCTAAAAGGAATCTTCATACGGCCTTTTTACTCCGTTAAATGCAATAGCGCGCCAACTACTGCAAGATCTTGGGGATACGTTATTTTTAGATTTCTGAGCGCACCGGCCACTAAAGTGGGCTGTAAGCCAAGTGCTTCAATAGCCTGTGCTTCATCGGTAGGTTGTCCATCAAATTGAGTAAGCGCTTCAATTAGCACACCCAATCTAAACATTTGAGGCGTTTGTGCTTGCCAAAGTTGCTCTCGAGGGATAGTTTTTTTGACATGGCGCTTCGCATCGGCTTGTTTCAGCGTATCTGCTAACGGCATAGCAAGCAAGCCTCCCACGGCATCATCTCGTAATTGTGCAATGAGCGTATTAAGCAAAAACTGATTTAAACCAGGCCTTGCTGCATCGTGCACTAGCACCCAGTCTTCAGGCTCTGCAACTGACTGCAAGGCCAGCAAGCCATTCAATACCGTTGCTGCACGCGTGGCACCACCACAGGTGTGAACATAAGTTTTTTCACCACACACAATACCAGCGTCATGCCAATGTGCGTCATCTTCACTTAACACCACATGCACAGAATGTATGTTTGCAGATTGCTCAAAAGTCTGAATGCTATGCTGAATTAAGGGCAACCCATTCAGTTTAAGATATTGTTTGGGAATTTCCGCGCCCATGCGAGCGCCATTTCCAGCGGCAGGAATGATGGCATGAAAATTTGTCATGCCACATTTTAACATGGCTGATGCAGAGCAAAGCCATACGTATTTCTAAGATATATCCGGGAAATAAAAAGGCGCAAAATGCGCCTTTTTATTCTACTTACATCACTCTGCTAGGTTGGCAGTAATTACTCTTGGCCAATCTGATAGTTCTCGTAGCTGACTTCTACAATCTTACCTGTAGTTGCATCCACTTCGACCTTTATTTCTTCGCCGTCTGCTTCTAGAATATCAAACTCATATGAGCCTTTGCCGTCTGGCTCTAACTCATATTCAACTTCTACTACTGAACCAGGATGAGCAGCCAATGCAGTCGCTTTAGCGTCTGCTTCTGACACTTTAGCTAAGGCTTTAAATCTAGCATCATCTGCTTTTACTTCCTCTTCTACTTCTGTGATTTTGCTAGTTTTTGCATCACACTCGATATCCCAAGCTTTACCATCGGGAGTCTCGACATCAAATTCGTACACGCCTGCTTTTTTCTCTGACTTGTACTCAACTTTTACAATTTTCCCGTCGTGCTTAGTTAAAGCAGCTTTCACGCACTTACCTAAACTATCGTAGCTTTTTGGTTTTAATGTTTCATGGCCTGCGTTTGCAGCACCTGAAAACGCCAATGCCAATACCGCAGCACCCATTGTTAAACGTAACATACTTTTCTCCTCTAGGACTTTTTTACAAAAAACTTGCCTATATAGTATGGGTTCACAGTTTAAAAGTTCAATAGGTAATTGATTTTTTTACATATTTTTTACATTTCTGGTTATATTCAGCCAAATTATCTAGGCATTCACGTGAAATTGAATCAGTTTTCAGGGATTACAATTATTAACTAAGTTCTACAGCCTCTATATTGTCGTCACCCTTAGTTAGGGATTAATATGTATAAATCCTGCACAGGCACGTCGAATCACACTAATCACAAAAACGTATAAGAGATATTTACCAAGATGACCACTCACACCTCCACACAGCAGTACCACAAAGTATCCATCGCGCTACATTGGTTAATGCTGGTACTGATGATTGCAGTATATGCATGCATTGAACTGCGAGAGCTTTATCCGAAAGGAAGCGATATCCGTGAAAACTTTAAAACATGGCACTTCATGATGGGTCTCCTGATACTCGGCTTAGCGTCTTTTAGATTGATAGTTAGAATCTCTCAAGCAACCCCTCCAATTCTGCCCACACCGCCAAAATGGCAAACGGGCTTAGCGCACTTGGTACATACATTTTTGTATATTTTGATGATTGCGGTGCCTATTGGTGGCTGGCTAATGCTCAGCGCAGCAGGTAAGCCAATTCCATTTTTTGGCTTATCTCTGCCAGCATTAATTGAAGAGAATAAGGATCTCGCCAAAACCATCAAAAAAATACACACCACAGTTGGGGAAATTGGTTATTACGTGATTGCGTTGCACGCAGTCGCCGCGTTATTTCACCATTACATCATTAAGGACAACACTTTACAGCGAATGCTGCCCACCAAGAAAAGTTAGTGGTATGTAACGTACCACTTACAATATTCAGTGAAGAGGATACAAAAAACAAGGGCTTGAATACTCAAGCCCTTGTGATTTTATTACGGCAATTAATACGCTAGTTTAATCTTCTGAGCGTGCCGGAATTTTATGGATACTCAAGTCAGCGCCATCAAATTCAGCTTCTGCATCCATGCGGATACCCACCACTGCCTTTAATACACCGTAGACAACAAATCCACCTACTAAGGCAACCACGATCCCCAACCCAGTTCCCACCAGCTGTGACATCAAACTCACGCCCGCTTCACCGCCACCTGTGCCACCTAAGGATTTTGCGCCAAAAATACCAGCAGCAATACCACCCCATGCACCACATAAACCATGTAATGGCCATACGCCTAAGACATCATCAATTTTTAAGCGGTTTTGAGTCAGAGTAAACGCCCATACAAACAATGCTCCTGCCACCAAACCTGTGGTTAAAGCACCCAGCGGATGCATAATGTCTGAGCCTGCGCACACTGCCACCAAACCAGCCAGGGGGCCGTTGTGGACAAAACCAGGGTCATTTTTACCTAATACCAGCGCCGCTAAAGTACCGCCAACAAGCGCCATCAATGAGTTGACTGCAACCAATCCCGATATACCCTGCACCGCTTGTGCAGACATGACATTAAAGCCAAACCAGCCTACGGTCAAAATCCAAGCACCTAGTGCCAAAAATGGAATATTTGAGGGTGGGTAGGCGTGGAGTTTTCCCTCTTTGCTGTAGCGGCCATTTCGCGCACCCAACAGTATCACTGCAGTAAGCGCGATCCATCCCCCCATGGCATGCACTACCACAGAGCCTGCAAAGTCTCTAAACTTAGCACCAAAGGTGGCAAGTAACCAATCTTGAATACCTAAATGTCCGTTCCATGCAATGCCTTCGAAAAATGGATAGACAAAGCCCACCACTAAAAAGGTAGCTGCCATTTGTGGATTGAATTTAGCGCGCTCAGCAATACCACCCGAGATAATGGCCGGTATGGCTGCTGCAAACGTCAGCAAAAAGAAAAACTTTACTAAATCGTAACCATTTTTTGCTGCAAGTACTTCCGCACCACTATAAAAACTGATGCCATAAGCGATGCTATACCCAATGAAAAAATAGGCGATGGTGGAGATAGAAAAATCCACCATGATTTTCACCAAAGCGTTTACTTGGTTTTTACTGCGTACTGTCCCCACTTCTAAAAATGCAAACCCTGCATGCATTGCTAGCACCATGATGGCACCTAATAATACAAACAAGACATCATTGGCCGAAATTAAGCCATCCATGGCAATCTCCTTGATCATTATGTTGATTATTTATTTTGAAAGACAGAAAGCAAATTGCGCGCCAAAAGTTAGTGCGTTGATTATTATAGGAAAAATAAAATAGATGCAAATATACCGCACTACGAATGTGCAATGCACAGTGCATTGCACAAAATTTGTGCATTTTATCTACAAAATACTAACCTTGTTGATTTTAAGTACATGGTCACGAGCATCAGGATTGCCTGACCAGAAGTGATAAAACTCGCGCACCACCACTAAAAACAGTTGACGTGTTTTTTTGAGTTCAAACAGAGGGGTAGTAGCATCTACGGCAATGCGATAAGCGTTTTTTTGCGTCACTGGTGCGTCACGTAAGCGCACAATTAAAATCTTGGCAAACTTAATGCGCACATCAATAACTTCGGTGGGGGCATGTTCATCATTTAACGCTTTATTGTAGGATTTAATGGCCCAGCTCTCGGCCGTTGAAAACTTTTCTTGATCGATCTTTTTCCAAAGGTCTGCTAATGATATTTCGGTCGGCATCCAATCTACCGGGTGCAGATCAAAACCAAGTTCTGAGTTTAGATGACTAATCGCTTTAATATCACTCATCCAGAACGGGTAAAACTCACGAGCAATCACCAGATTGGCGGGCCAATCTACAGCAGCCTGGCCTTCCATAAACTGCTCTAATGCTTCACGGTATACGGTGCCCGTAAGTTCTTTATCTGCCAGAAAAGGAACTAGCTGATGCAGGAAGTGCTCGCGTTGCGCGATACTTGCATCATCTCCACCTTTACCTCTTAGCAACTTAAAATAAGCAACTATTGCATCATCTTCGCGTGTTTTATTCATTTTATGATGATTAATTCAGGATTGTTAGCTAATATAATTCAAGTGGGCGAATATGCAAATATATAATTGTCTAGTTAGTTATAACGACGTTGATTTAGCGAGTATTCATTGGAAATTCTATTACTTATCATCCTGATTGCTGTTGCATGGTTTTGGCTAGACACCATTTCTAAGCGCGAAGCAGCGATTCACTTTGGTCAAACATTAGCGCAACGCTGGCAACTTCAACTACTTGATGAGTCTGTTGCATGCGTTAAGATAAGCCTCGGTCGCGATAATAGAGGGCATGCTCAATTTTTGCGTGAGTACGTGTTTGAATTGAGCGCCAATGGCTCCGAGCGGATGCAGTGCTCCTTAACATTACTAGGCAAACAACTACATAGTTGGGATATTCCCCCTTACCTACAAACCGTTCAATAACCATGCCTGAGTATGTTGGCCGATTTGCGCCCTCACCCACTGGTCCTTTACACTTTGGCTCGCTGGTAGCCGCAGTCGCCAGCTATTGCGATGCAAAATCCGCAGATGGTAAATGGCTGCTGCGAATTGAGGATGTAGACAAACCTCGTGAAGTAAAGGGCGCTGCACAAAGTATTATTGAAACGTTGGCGACCTTTGGTTTTGAGTGGGATGACGATATCGTTTATCAAAGTAACCAAATAGCCCACTATGAGCAAGCACTAAGCCAATTAAAGCAAAAGTCACTAGCATATCCATGTACTTGTAGCAGAAAAGAAATCGCCGACTCCTCTAACCTACAAGGGATTGAAGGTGTTATTTACCCTGGCACATGTTTGCATGCGCCGATTAAGCCTAATACTCCGAATGCGTGGCGCATAAAAACACAAGGCTTTATCTGTCAATTTAAAGACGCTATTCAAGGCGAAATCCTTCAAGACTTATCAAACGAAATAGGTGACTTTGTTATTAAGCGTGTTGATGGTTTATTTGCATACCAATTGGCAGTCGTCGTCGATGATGCTTTGCAGGGCGTTACACACGTTATACGTGGCACTGACTTATTACTTTCTACCCCTCGTCAGATTTATCTTCAACAGGCACTCAACTTACCGAGTACTCACTACGCGCATATTCCAATTGTTAAAAATTCAGCAGGTGAAAAGCTGAGCAAGCAAACACTTGCAACTGCAATAAATCCTCTACAGGCTAAACAGCAACTATTAGAAGCACTCTCATTTTTAAATCAATCCCCACCAGATATTCTTTACCAAGCTACGCTCAATGAGATATGGCAATGGGCGATTTCTAACTGGCAACTCAGCCGCCTAACAACATAAATAGCGCGCAAACCATTCACCCCATTCAATATTTATTGATAACCGTTATCATTTGCATTATCATTACAAAAATTTACAACTGTTAACAGATTGCTACCCAACACATGGGTACATCCACAGTATTGATTGAAAGGCTTGTTAAGGTCATGCATCGCAAATTGTATTCGCCCTCTCCTATTTTTAAATTAACTAGCATCCACAGTGCGATCCTAAAAACTGTTGGTTTAGTGCTGGCTTCGGGCTTAATCACATTAACTACATCAGCTTATGCAGAAGATGAAACCATCGAGCTAGATACGATTCAGGTGCTAGGTGAAAAAGAGAGCGACACACGCCCAGTAAAGGGTTATAACGCAAAAAAAAGCTCTTCTTCTACAAGAACTGACACACCACTGCGTGATACGCCACAATCTATCAGCGTGATTCCACAAGATTTAATCAAAGATCAATCTATTCAAAGCATCTCGCAAGCTGTGCAATACGTGCCAGGTGTGCAAGCAGCACAAGGTGAAGGAAACCGCGATGCGTTAGTGTTTCGCGGCAATGCTACGACCGGTGACTTCTTTCTAGATGGTTTACGTGACGACGTGCAAACCTACCGCGACATTTACAACACAGATCGTATTGAAGTATTAAAAGGCCCCAATGGCATGGCGTTTGGTCGTGGCGGTGCTGGTGGTGCGATTAATCGTGTAACAAAAGAGGCAGGCTGGGATCCTATTAGTGAACTCACAGCTAGTTATGGCGCGTACGACTTTAAACGCATTAGTGGAGACTTTGGACAAGCGTTTACTGATGAAGTGGCATTCCGCCTCAATGCAGTCTATGAGGACTCAGGCTCCTACCGTGACGGTGTTAATATTGAGCGTTATGGTTTTACGCCAACATTCACGATTCTTCCTGACGATAAAACTAAAATTGTATTAAGTGCAGAGTATTTTCAAGACAAACGTGTTGCGGACCGCGGTGTTCCGTCACAAACTGGCGGCACTGGTGCGACAGCCAATTTGGGCAATCGTCCATACCGTATTGGCGATGAAGATACCTTTTTCGGGAACGCGCGCTTAAGCCCAACCGAGACTGAAACGGTTGCCTTCAACGCAAGAGTTGAACATATATTTGATAATGGCATAGGTGTAAAAAATAGTACTCGCTATGCTTTTTATGACAAATATTACCAAAACGTTTTTGCTAGAAGTCCAGTGAGCTTAACAGACACGGTTCAGCTTGGTGCGTATCGCGATGAAACAAAGCGTGAAAACCTGATTAACCAGACCGATATTACTTATACACTCAACACAGGTAGCCTTGAACACAAACTATTGGCTGGGGCCGAATTTTCCGTCCAAAATACAGACAATAAACGTCTGACACCTGTTGGCGGTGAAAACCTAGCACCTACTTTTTCTGCAAGCAATCCTTTTGTTCAAAATGTGGTATTTGATACGCCAACCCGAAATCAAAAAAGTGATATCACTGTTGCTGGCTTTTATTTGCAAGACCAGATTACGTTTTCTCCAAAATGGCAAGCGATTCTCGGGTTGCGCCATGACAATTTTGATACTGATTTCACTAATTTGGCAAATAATACTGAGATTAATGTCAGCGATAACCTGTTGTCGCCGCGTGCGGGTTTAATCTTTAAACCGTTGGAACCGGTTTCACTATATGCCAACTACAGTGTATCGTATGTACCAAGAGCAGGTGACCAGCTAATATCAATAGCAGTTAACAATGCATCTTTAAAACCTGAGAAGTTTATTAACTATGAGTTAGGTGCTAAGTGGGATATTAACCCTTCTCTTGCTTTTACTGCGGCGATATACAAGCTTGAACGTGAAAATCTCCAGGTAGCTGACCCTAACGCCCCTGGCCAGCAGACCGTTATAGATGGTCAAGAAACTAAGGGTATAGAGTTAGGTTTAACCGGCAACATTACAGACAAGTGGAGCGTATTTGGCGGTGTGACATTCCAAGATGGAAAAATTACCAAAGATATAATTACTTTTAACAATGCTGGTGTAAGAACACCTGGAAACGATACTTTAAGTGGTTCAGAACTGGCGCAAACGCCTGACCGCACTTTGTCATTGTGGAATAAATACGAAATCAACGACATGTGGGCAGTAGCATTGGGTGTGGTGAGCGTTTCTGAGCGTCTGGCCGCTTTACCTACCGCAACCACTAGCACGGTGATGCCTGGCTATACCCGCTATGATGCAGCTGTATTTGGCAAGCTAAGTGATAAATTGCATTTGCAATTCAATATTGAGAACTTAACCAATAAAGAATATGCCTTGTATGCACACAATAATAACAACATCACGCCAGGCTCACCTATTACTGGGCGTGCTACCCTGATATATAACTTCTAGCTAACAACTGTTAGAAGCGCATCACACTTAAAGCCCATGAGATACATGGGCTTTTTTGTCTGTGGAAACAAGCTTGCCAATGCTAAAATAGCAACATGCAAAATCATCAAGACACCCTACACCATTTTATTTTTGAAAATACACCCATTCGTGGCAATTTGGCACACCTCAACGCAACCTATTTGGATGCGTTACAACATCAAGCCTTACCTGCTGTATTGAGAACCGCGTTAGGTGAACTCATGACTGCAAGTGCTTTATTGATTTCCACCCTAAAGATGGACGGTGCGCTCATATTGCAATTGCAATCTAAAGGGGTACTTAAACTATTGGTGGTGGAATGCAATTCAGATTTAGAGATACGTGCGACTGCCAAGTGGGATCAAGAGTTATTGGATAGCGCAATATCGCAACATAGAACTGGCGCTGCATTTACGCAATTGATTGCTGATGGACAATTTGTTATCACCTTAGACCCCAAATTGGGCGAACCATACCAAGGTATTGTGCCAATTGAGGGAGACTCTATTGCAGAAATGTTAGAAAACTACATGCTACGCTCACAGCAAATTGATACCTCGATTTGGCTACATTGTAGCGATACCCAAGCCTCTGGCATGTTGTTGCAAAAACTACCCAACCAGCAAACTGAAGATGCAGACATGTGGAACCGAGTGAATCAACTAGCTGGCACCATTACTAATGCTGAGCTATCTACGCTGGCACCTGCGGAGCTATTAACTAGACTCTTTCATGAGGAAGAAGTCCGCTTATTTCAACCAAGACCAACCAAAGCATTTTGTAGCTGTAATCGCGATAACGTCGCCAATATGTTGGTGATGTTGGGCCAAACCGAAGTGGAAGGCATCATCGAAGAGCAAGGCAGCATCCAAATTCATTGCGATTTCTGTAACAAACATTATGTGTTTGATGAGACAGAAACGCTACAGCTATTTGACGAAGCTGTGCCGCCGATTAAACATTAATGCAACGCAGACAAATTCCATGCGCCCTAAGACTAAACGCTTATGGCGTAGCCGACTCTGGCTTGTCTGTCTGATGGTTAATGTTTTCTAAGATTGCCTCAATATCCCAATCGATATTTTTGCATGTTGCACATGGATGTTTGCTTGCAAACTGTTCTGCCAACTGAATACGGTTGCTGGTATCAGGGTGAGATGACAACCATTCCGGCACGCGCCCTGCTTCAGGTTGCTCGCTAGCCAGACGTTTAAAAAAGTTGGCCATACCTTCCAGATGAATGCCTTGTTTTAATAACAGCTGCGCTCCTTTTAAATCCGCCTCTGCTTCCACCTGTCGGCTAAAAAACTGGGTGGATACTTGATGCGCTATCAAAATCAGCGCTGCATTGGCATCACCCAATACCAGCATCACAACAGCGGCCACACCAGCACTGTTCATCATATTTTTGAGCGCATGCCGTTGCTCCACATGCTGAATTTCATGTGCAAGCACTGCGGCTACTTCGTTGGCGCTACCCGCCTTTTTTAGTAGGCCGGTGTTCACAATGACAATACCACCAGGCATGGCAAACGCATTCACCGCATTATCCTTAACCACCAACCACTGATAAGTGTAACGAGAACCTTTGGTTAATTGCTTGCCCAGATTTTCAACAAAGCTAACTGCAGCACCCGATGGAATGGCGTGTTGGCGCTGATTATAGGACTTAAGCACCGCTTTACCCATTTCATGCTCGGTCTCAATCGAGATACGGCTGGCTGCCCAATCCAGTAAACGGTCATATTGCCAAACTGCCATCATGGTTAATAAGGCAAGCAAGCCTATGCTATACACTAATCCGTTCCAGACCGTTTTTTGGCTCAGTGTAGCGACATGCCAGCCTTTTAGACCAGTGACTAAAGAACTGGGCAGCAATTGCCTAAGTTGCTTTTGCGCAGCAGGAGAGTCGGCCACCAGCATAAAGGCACCCTCCGCACTTTGCCAATGCAACTGCAGTTGATCATGATCAAACCCGCCAATGTCTGCTTTGAGCGCAGAAAAAGGGATTGAATATTGATACGCATTGATTCGTAGCCCCTGCTCGTTTAACTCGCACACCGTTGCAACACCTGCGGGTGGCAGTTTAGGCCCAAACAACAACACCGTTAATGTCTGTTGCATATGAGTGCTACTTACCGAACAAGGCAATCAGTACGAATACAATAATGAAGATAAGATAGAGTTTGCCCCAGATAGAGCCTTTACTGCGCCCAGACATGGCAGCAGTCAGCACTACTTGCCCAAGGCGGTTCATCGGTAAAGACTGTATCCAAACACGACCTGGCCCAGCCACCGTGGCATAAAATAAACCCTCACCACCGAACAAACTGGTTTTTAAACTACCCGTATATTTAATGTCATAACGCACAGTGGACGACATCCCGACCAAACATCCAGTATCAATATTAAGCGTATCCGTTGGGCCGAGTTCTACTGTCTTTAAAGTACCAGAGGCATGAATAAACACGGTGCCTTCACCGCTAATTTTTTGCATGATAAAGCCTTCACCACCCAACAAACCAACGCGAATACGCTTTTGAAAAGCCAACTCAAGCTTCTGCCCCACCTGACCAGCCAGATAGGCTCCCTTTTGACAAATCAGCGTACCACCTTGTTCTGCTAGTGCGATAGGTACGATTTGGCCAGGACTGGGGGCTGCAATGGCTATGGTTTGGTCAATGTGTCCACTATTGGTATACACGCTACTGAACATAGATTCACCAGTAAATCGACGCTTAATGGCTTTAAACAGTCTGCCCAACACGCCAAAAGAAGATTGACTACCATCACCCAGCACTGCGCGCATCGCAATAGATTGATCGGTATACATCATGGCACCTTGTTCGGCCATAAAAGATTCCCCTGGTGCGAGGTTGACCTGAATGTACTGTAAATCATGGCCGTGCAGGGTGTAATTTAGCGGTGTCATAGTTTTCCTTATTATTGGTATGTTTAAGTTTTACAGGCAAGACTGAGGTAAATACTCATTTGGAATTGTGGTTTTATTCTCGCCTTTGACCACCATTGGTGGGGGTGGCGCAGCATTACCACATACCCAAGCGATAGGCACAATTTGCGAATCCTCAACCACGGCAGGACGAATGCTTAAAACCTTACCCTTAATTTTTGGGTGCGCTTTATTACCCAAGGTCATATGGATGGCACCATCTTGTACCACCAATGCAGTCACATAATTGCTTACAATCTTTTCTGCGCTTGGCAAACCCGCAGCCGCATTGTCAGCGGGGAGTGTTTTGTTAACTTTCCAGCTTTCTTGGATGGGCTCTTTAGCGACATCGGCCCAAGGTATGGTGCCCGCCACTTGCGTTTTGACAATGCGTGCCAAACTGGATGGAATGGCAATCATAGCCAGTATGACCAAAATGGCCATCACCACCATAATTTCAATGGCACTAAACCCTAATAGTTTGCGTTGCATAATACCTCCGATTAACCCATATTGATTGCGTTATTGATTGCGCTGGCGCTGACACTCAAACAAACTAATGGCGGTGGCAGCGGCTGCATTAAGCGATTCCACCGCCAGCGTACTACTATTCGCCATCGGTATCGTAATCTCTGCCTCAACCGCATTGATAATCTCTGGGCTGATACCAGCCCCCTCATTGCCAATCACAAATAAACTGGGTGCTGCTAAATCTTGCGTGTAAAGCGATTGCCCGTGCATGGTCATGGCGTAACGCTTGCCTTTGAAGTTCGACAAATGTGTTTGCAAATCGGCTTGCTCAACAATTGGCAACACAAACTGAGCCCCTTGGCCACCACGCAATGCTTTGGGTGACCAAGCATCGGTGCAGCCTTTGGATAAATACACCACTTGCACCCCAGCTGCTGCTGCGGTGCGAAGCATGCTGCCCATATTGCCGGGGTCTTGAATATCTTCCAGCATCAATGCAAAGTCAGGTTGGCTTGGCGCTTCTAATTGTGGAATCTGCACCAAAGCCAGAATACCTGTGCTGCTGGCTACTGGAGTCAATTCTGCAAACATGAGCGTTGGCAGCATCACGGTGCTGACATCTTGCAGCTGTTGTAGTAACTGTGTGGCCTCTAGCGAGCTTTTGCCCTCTGGAATTATCAAGGTTGTGGGTTCGCCAAACACTTGAAAATAGGCTTCGATGAGGTGCACGCCATCCAGCAAGGTAGCAGCCTCACGTCGGCGTTCCCGCGCATTGTCTGCCAATTTCTTAAAATGCTTAAAAACAGGGTTGTCCCGCGAGGTAATGTGTTTAAACGCCATGAGTTATATTTTTACGGTAGTAATCTGCATTCTAACCGATGCTTATTGTGAAACATAAAATTTGGGCGTAAATTTGTACCGCAACAAAAAAAAATATTCAACTTTTGGAGGATACAGAGATGTCATTAACAAAACGTGCAGTGGCGGAATTGATTGGTACCTTTTGGTTGGTGTTAGGGGGATGCGGTAGCGCAGTGCTAGCAGCAGGCATCCCTGAATTAGGGTTGGGTTATTTAGGGGTTTCATTAGCGTTTGGGCTTACTGTGGTCACCATGGCGTATGCAATTGGGCATATTTCAGGCTGCCATCTCAACCCAGCAGTTTCTGTGGGTTTGGTGGCGGGTGGACGCTTTAAAGCAGCCGAGTTGCCTCACTACATTATTGCGCAAGTGATAGGCGCAATTTTAGCGGCCTTGGTCATTCGCTGTATTGCCAGTGGTGCAGAGGGCTATGCTGGGGGACTGGCATCGAACGGCTTTGCTGAGCACTCACCTCACGGTTATAGCATGGTAGCGGCCTTGGTCACTGAAATTGTGATGACGGCTGCCTTTCTATTTATCATTATGGGCAGCACCGATAAACGTGCACCAGCCGGGTTAGCGCCACTTGCTATTGGGTTTACGCTTGCTTTGATTCATATGATTAGCATTCCAGTCACCAACACTTCAGTCAATCCTGCCCGCAGTACTGGTCCAGCCCTGATCGAAGGCGGTATCGCAATTGATCAACTTTGGCTGTTTTGGTTAGCACCCATTGTAGGGGCAGTGATTGGCGCGCTAATCTATAACTTTGTCAGCAAAGAATAGAAGTGTGACATTTAGCATCAATTAGTCATATTTTTTGAAATGCTCACCCGGCATATTCTGGGTGAGCATGTTTATTTCTACTTTATAATGGCCCTATGGCTAAAAAACTAGATTTAGAACGCATCTTGAAGCAACAAGGATTTGGCTCTCGTAAACTCTGTCGCATCATGATTCTGAACGAGGAAGTGACCGTTAACGGCACACTTTGCGATGATCCAGACGCTGAGTTTGAACTAGAAAACTTGCGCTATACAATCAAAGGTGAACCTTGGGAGTATCGCGAAAAATCCTACCTGATGATGCACAAACCCAGCAATTATGAATGCTCACACAAAACGCAGCATCACCCGACCATCTATAGTTTATTGCCGCACCCTTTGGTGGAACGAGGAGTGCAGTGCATAGGCAGGTTGGATGTAGACACCACCGGACTGATTCTGATTTCTGACGATGGACAGTTTATCCACCGCATGAGCTCCCCCAAACACAAAGTGCCTAAAATTTATGAAGTCACCTGTAAGCACCCAGTGCAAGAGGAACAGATTGCGCAGTTACTGAAAGGCGTGCAGTTGGTCGATGAAGACGCGCCGATTGCAGCACTGGCATGCAAACGTATCACTGACAACATTATCCACATGACATTGGCTGAAGGTAAATACCATCAGGTCAAGCGCATGGTAGCGGCGATTAGCAATCGTGTTGAAGCGTTAAAGCGTATTCAAATTGGCAAATTACACCTGCCTGAAGACCTAAAAGTTGGAGAATGGCGATGGCTAAGTGATGATGACCTAGCGGCTTTAGCCAATGCACCAGCTTGATTAGGCTATCTCAATCTTCATGAATAACGCAGTCAAATTAACCCCACTCGCAGGAGCAATTGAATGATGAAGCATGTTTCACAATACTTTTTTCGCGGGCTACTGACAGCACTGCCCTTGGGCTTTACCATTTATCTGCTCTATATTTTTCTGGTATGGGCAGAACGTTTTAGCATGTGGATGATACGTCCATTTATTGGTGATTTTTATTTACCTGGCATGGGTATCGTCCTTGGCCTTGCCTCCATCATTTTGTTAGGTTATTTGGTCTCACATCAATACTTTTACAAGTTGCTGGCATTGATAGAAGTCCCCTTCACCAATCTACCAGTAGTGAAAAGCATTTATTCATCCTTAAAAAGTTTTGCCGACTATTTTGCACCGCACAAAGAAGGCACAGCGCAACAAGCCGTGATTCTTAAAATGCCAGGGCACGCACTGGAAATTGTGGGATTGATTACTCGCCAGAGTATGCAAGGGTTACCAAACGGGTTTTTAGAGGGTGACCGTGTAGCCGTGTATTTACCAATGGGCTATATGATTGGTGGCTATACTGTGTTTGTGCCTAGAGATTGGTTGCAAGTGATTGATATGCCGGTAGAGGTTGTGATGCGAGAATCCTTATTTGCGTTTATGACGCATGAAAACGATAAATGAAAGCATCATCAAGCCACGCATATTGAGTAATGAGTGGCTTGATGTATTGTTAAACCAAGTTACTGGGTGTGCTTTTTATAACTTTGGATACACAAACTTGCTAAACACCGCATAAACCGATTCGGTACCTTGAATAATTTTTGTAATATTGTCTGCATCCGCTCTGGAAGCCACTTCACCCGCTGCATTCACAATGCCTTTGTCATCCACCTGAATCTCTAGTTGTGTAGTATCAATTTGCTGGCTGTTAAGCGCAGCTTCAATATTGGCTTTGACTACTTCTGCTGGCTGATAATGATAAATAGGCTCGCTGGCATTTACCGCAGCGTTTGCGCCTGTATTAGCAAAAGCATAGCTGGATGCTAATAAGCCTAACGCAACTAGCCATGATTTTTGTGTAGTAACTAATTTTGTCAACATGTGATGTCCTTTCAAACGATTAATGTCAATCAACGACAAGCACATTTTAAAAAAACCAGGTTCAGCTCCGTATCCGTACATTTCTTATTTTGCTGTCGGAATATTCCTGCACAGCGCTACTTGGCTAATACAAAGATAACGCTCGCTTTTCTGGCTTAAGGCCGTATAATGCGCCTACCCAATGCCCACCAATCAGCATTGCGGCTTAACCAAGTGCTAGCAATCATGCTAGTCCGGTACCACTACTTATTCGTCTGTCTCGATTGGTGTTGCTATCAAGCAACTGACCGTCGCAGGAAAACACATTACATGCATACCCAAGATACGCTGTCACCAGCGGATACAACATTACAATTCAATCAATTAGGCTTAGCCGCCCCTATTCTCCGCGCCATTGAAGACGCGGGCTATACCACGCCCACCCCCATTCAAGCCAAAGCGATTCCGCAAGTGCTCAATGGTGGTGATTTATTGGCAGGGGCACAAACCGGCACTGGCAAGACAGCAGGCTTTACTTTGCCTATTTTGCATGTGCTCAGCCAAGCGCCTACAAGCACAGCCAAAGGCAAACCACGCTGCTTAATGCTAACCCCCACCCGAGAGTTAGCTGCACAGATTGAAGAATCCGTTCAGACTTACGGTAAATACCTGCCATTAAAATCCATGGTGGTTTTTGGTGGCGTCAACATTAACCCACAAATCAACCGCCTCAACCGTGGTATTGATATTTTAGTTGCTACACCTGGGCGCTTATTGGATTTAGCCAATCAAAAAGCAGTGGATTTATCTGGCATAGAGATCTTGGTGTTAGATGAAGCAGACCGTATGTTAGACATGGGCTTTATCCACGACATAAAAAAAGTGCTGGCAATGCTGCCTAAAAAACGCCAGAACCTGCTGTTCTCGGCCACTTTCTCGGATGAAATCAAACGTTTGGCAGATGGTTTATTGAATAACCCCGCTTTTGTTGAGGTGGCGCGCCGCAACACCGCTTCTGAGATGGTTGCGCAAACGGTGCATATGGTTAAGCAAGCGCACAAAAGTGCTTTGGTCTGCCATTTGATTAAACAACACCAATGGCAACAAGTCCTCATATTTACACGGACAAAACACGGGGCTAATCGTCTGGCCGAAAAGCTCATGAAAGATGGCATCACTGCCGCAGCGATTCATGGCAATAAGAGTCAAGGTGCACGTACTAAAGCACTGGCTGATTTTAAAAATGGGGCTGTGACTGCGCTCGTAGCGACTGACATTGCAGCTCGCGGTTTGGATATTGACCAATTACCGCAAGTAGTGAATTTTGAGTTACCCAATGTGCCTGAGGATTACGTGCATCGAATTGGTCGTACTGGCCGCGCTGGCAGCACAGGTGCTGCCATTTCATTAGTCGATTTTGAAGAAGCTAAATATCTCAAAGACATTGAAAAGCTGATTAAACGTGAAATCCCCAAAGCCACAGTAGAAGGCTTTGAACCACCCACAAAACAAGAACCGGAAGCACCCAGACCACCAAAACAGCCACAGGGACGTCGCCCCCAGTCAGGTCAACAAACTGCGAATGGTCGTAATACTGGACAAGCGCAGCAAAAAAATAACGCTAAGCCGCAGAAGCAACATCAAAGCAAACAAAAGCCGCAGAGCCAATCATTGGGACAATCTCAACAACATGCTCCAGCAAAACCAACCATGCCCCACGGCAGATTGATTTCTGAAGCGGCTAAGCACCAAGCGTTGCCACAAACACCCTTATTTGCGCCTAAACCGGTGCATCGTGGTGGCCAACGCGGTCGTTAATGAGCGTAAGGCCACGAATTGATTGCTCCGGTATTTAGGCTAAAATACCTTTAGCTTTGCTATCACTTTAATTTGCATTCACTGCCGTTGAAGTATAGTTTTCACTAAACACTGGACACCCATGATGACTGCTACTGTTCACATTGTTCCGGCCTACGCAGGTGCGCTAGCCTTGCTGTTCATCTGTTTGAGTATATTGGTCGTTAAGCAACGCAGATTTCATCGCGTGCCTATTGGCGATGGTCATAAACCTTCGCTTAAACGCGCCATCGCTGTACACAATAATTTTGCACAATATGTGCCCATGGCATTGCTGCTGTTGTTAATGATGGAATTGAGCCTAGCTCCCAGCTACTTAGTCCATGCACTTTGTGTAGTCTTAGTGATTGCACGTTGCGCACACGCCTATGGTGTGAGCCAAGACCCAGAGCCATTTAAATATCGCAAATATGGCATGATAAGTACGTTTGGAGTCATGGCACTTGCTGCATTCTATTTAATCTATACGGCGTTGTTTGCATGAAGATTTGGGTAGATGCAGATGCCTGCCCAGTGGTGATTAAAGAGATACTGTACCGAGCGGCGAATCGCGTCAAAGTGCATACCGTCTTTGTGGCCAATACATATTTAAAGCTTCCACCCTCACCTTTTATTCAACTGCTCACAGTAGACAAAGGATTTGATGTGGCTGATAGCCGCATCGTGCAGGAACTCAACAGCGGCGATTTGGTCATTACTGCGGACATTCCGTTGGCGGCATTGGTGATTGCGAAACAAGCGTTTGCGCTTAACCCAAGAGGCGTGTTTTATTCCAAGGCCAATATGGCGGAGAGACTAGCCATGCGTAACTTAATGGAAGAACTCCGCAGCACTGGTGTTGAATTGTCTGGACCTTCAGCGTTCAACCATGCAGACAGACAACTCTTTGCCAGCGAGCTAGATCGATTTCTGGCAAAACGCCACACCACAACCTAATAATAGGAAATATAAGCAAATGCTGAACCTCATAAAAGTAATAGTGTTAAGTTTGTTCATCTTGCCTGCCGCCTGCATGGGGGTGCCAGACAAGGTGAAGGTAGTGGATAGTGTTGATGCTAATCAATACTTAGGCACTTGGTATGAAATTGCGCGCTTGGACCATTCTTTTGAACGTGATTTGGAACAAGTAACTGCCACTTACACTAAAAATGAGGACGGCAGCATCAAGGTGATTAATCGTGGCTACAACCCTAAAACGCAAGAATGGCAGCAAGCCGAGGGCAAAGCCTACTTTGTGGATGCCCCTAATGCCGATGGCACTTACACAGGCAAGCTTAAGGTATCGTTTTTTGGCCCGTTCTATGGCGCTTACAACATCATGGAATTGGACAAACCCTATTACAACTATGTGATGGTATGTGGCCCGGACAAATCCTACTTGTGGATACTGGCACGTACACCTCAACTAACTTATCCGATTAAGCAAGAATTAATGTCTAAAGCCAAAGCGCTAGGCTTTGAGACCAATAATTTGATTCATGTGAATCAAGTACCCGACGCTCGTGTATTTAAAGCTGGCCCACACGTCCAATAAAACCAACTACTGTAGACGAAAGCATAGCTTGTAACTCACGTTGAGCAATGAAATTAATATTGTTCAACGTGAATAGTCTATGGCGCTTTATCTTTTCTTTCAGAAATCAATTGGCAAATCAACGCGCTCCAGTATGGTAGCGATTGCAAGGTCAACATCAATACCCATAACTGAGCATCCAAATTCGCAAACCCGCGCGTGGCCAGCATGGAGACGCTGGCGAGTATCAACGCTAGTAACAAACTTACTTCTTCATAAATAGGCTTGAATATCTCCCATTTCTTTCCTTTGATTTTGCCTTTAGCAGTGACTTTAAACACACCGCGCTTTTGAATTAAGCCCATCAGCACGCCACGTGCAATCGCGTGCGACAAACCTAAACTTGCCAAAGAAGCACCCCAGATATCCAGCCAACTACATTGCATGGTTTTACGGTACAACACAGGGCCAAGCGCTGCTTTAATGGCCAAAAAGCATAAGATAGGCGTAATCATAATGGCCACAGGCAGACTAAACGTATTGGGGAAAGCGAGCATTGCAACTGTCCAGCCAATAGAACCTAACGTAAAAAACAGCTGTAAGGCATCCCCCAGCCAACCAAACCAACCCGTGAGGAAATGGTAACGCTGGCCAAATGTTAAGGTAGACCGACCCAACAACTTGGGCATATGGTGTTTTAGAATCTGCATGGCGCCAAATGCCCAACGGAAGCGCTGAGATTTAAGTGCATTAAAATTGGCGGGGGTCAGTCCACGTCCAAACACATCATCCACATAACGCAATTCATAGCCGCCCTCTAGCAGACGCAGGCCTAGCTCAGTATCTTCACATATACACCATTCTGACCAACGCCCATTATCCATCAAGGCCTGACGGCGTACCAAGGTCATGGTGCCATGCTGAATGAGCGCATTGCGTTCATGGCGATGGTGCATGCCGATTTTGAAGAAACCTTCAAACTCCCAGTTACACATTCTTCTGAAAAAGTTATTTTCCCAATCCCGATGCGCTTGCGGGGCTTGAACCACCGCCACCTTTTGATCGGCAAAGTGCGGCACCAAATCAGATAGCCAATCAGGCGTCACTACATAATCCGCATCAACGACCCCAACTACTTGCGTTCTGGCATCGGTTTGTTGCAACGCAAAGTTAAGCGCACCTGCCTTAAAACCAGGCCAGTTAGGCAAGTGAAAGAACTTAAAGTTGGCTGGCAACTGCGCCATATAAGCTTCAATTGGCTTCCACTTCGCTTCATCTTTGGTATTGTTATCTACCACAATCACTTCATATTGGGTGTAATTGAGCTTGGCCAAACTATCAATGGTGGCAATCACCATTTCCGGCGGCTCGTTATAGCATGCCAAATGAATAGAAGTAAATAACTCTTGCTCAGCTGGTAGCGGTTTGGCACGTTTAAACGCCCTCACCCATAAACCCTTGAACATCACCTCACTAAACTCTACCGCATAGGTCATCAATACTGCCGAGGTCAGCATCATGCCAACAATCAGACCTATTAATACAATAAAATCTCGTAGCGTGTAGTAGTAATCGCCTGGCAAGTTCCAAGCGACTACCAATGTGGTAATACAAGCCTGCAACAATGCCGCCATCGACACTTTACCGCCCAGCCCCCAATGCCTAAAGCGCCAGGCAATGAACATAATCGGGAAGAATGCAATCAACGTTGCCCACTTAGCTTTGACCACCCACCGATTGTCTTTTGGTACAGCCCCTTTTAGTGAATATTTTGCAATTCGATCTGCATCAAACATTCCCCAATAAGCCCCAGCCCAACCTTCAATCTCTTTTTTCCATGGCTGGTCAAAAGCTTCCATCAAATAATAATCGTAGTTTTGGTAGGCAGTTTTGGCTAAAAACTCACGTATAAATCGTGCCTGATTGATTTCAGAAGCTCTGGCTGCGCCAATATCTGGGCCGCGGCTTGGCCAACCAATTTCTGTGATGATGATTTTTTTACGAGGATAAGCATTCATGATCTCGTTATAGCGCTGCATGGCATAATTTACTGCATCTTCAACTGGGACTCCCTCGTGGTATGGCAGAAGATGTACGGCAATAAAGTCCACATGCTTCACCAGCTCAGGGTATTTCAACCAGACATGCCAAGGCTCCGCGGTAGAAACAGGAATCTCTGCGCTTTTCCTTACTTCATCCAAATACGGCGTGAGCTGTTCCAGCGTTAAATCTTTTCTTAGTAAAACCTCATTACCGACAATGGCGCGCGTAATATTTGGGTAAAACTTAATCTTTTCTTCTAACGCAGCTATTTCACGTGCATTTAAGCTAGGGTCTGGGCTAATCCATGCGCCTGCAATCACATTGAAGTTGAGTTTAGAGGCGATTGCCGTTACTTCTGTGTTTTCCAATGACCCATATAAACGAATACGGTTGGTGAGTGGGTCCAACAGCTTTAAATCTTTGGCCAACTCTGCAGTACTTGGGTACTTGCGTTCAAGAGGACTTTGATCCTTTTGATAGCCACTGTAAGCAAAGCCTCGCACAAGGGGTGGAGCATCCAACAACTGAATGGTATGGTTGGTGAACGCCCAAATACCAAAGTGTACAATCGCGAACAGGATTGCAAATAGGATTGGAAAAGTCAGACGTTTAAAAGTGTGATGCATATTCAACGATTCTTGATTGATTATTGTTGTTTGCTTTTGAATAGTACTGGCATCACCATCAACAATGTGAGCCCCAGCCAATATATTGCGTTTGTGTTCAGTGGCTCTATTAAATAAGCGATGACGGCAGCGGTAAATGCGGCCATAGCCAATGACAACGATAACGGTTGAAACCATTGCACGGACAATTTCGCAATCACCATGCCGAGCGATAACTGTAAAACCGGTAATGCATACAACATGACTGGGAAATCACGATAACGCCCGTCCACCGTTAAGAGCACACCGATGGTGGCGGCTCCAATCAACAGGATAATTGCTGATAGCTGGATGAGATGTAATGACAGTGAGCGATATTGGGGCAACAGCGTCAAGCTGAATACGATTGCCCATGTTGCCAGCATTGCTCCACCCAATGAGCACCATTGCAACAGCATCACCACACCAGCCAATGGTCGCCCAGCGTTGGGTACACAAGTCAGCGCGCTTAGCAAAGCACCGTCTCCACAGGCCGTGCTTAGGTACTCAAACTGCAACATGCCCGCCACACCTGTCAGCGCTCCCAACACGCCAACAGCGATAAGCGATTGCTGATGTCTCACACCAGCCAAGTAAGCAACCCCTATTAATATCAGCATACCAAGCCCACCAAAATAGATGAGGGTCCATTGGTCATCTCTTTCTGCCACCTCACCACTAAAGTTAAATTTTGGGTTAAGGTCAGTATCATAGACCCCCCAGAAACCACCCACCGTACCTTCCAACTCGCGCTTCCATGGCTGATCAAACGCTTCAATCAAATTGTATTGCCATTGTTTCTGATGCGCCTCACGTAAGAAAGCGCGAAGATAACGAGCTTGGTTGAGTTGACTTGGGGTAGACAATCCGCGCTGACGACCAATCGATGGCCAACCTGTTTCACCAATTAAAATTGGTTTTTCAAAAGCGGCATCCAATTTAGTCATCACGTTATTGGCATGTGCTATCGATTGCTCAACCGATTGTGGGTCATTCTCCCAATAGGGCAGTAAATGAATGGTCACAAAATCTACGGACTGTTCCAATTTGCTGTGCTTGAGCCAAAACTCCCAGACATCAGCATAAGTAACAGGGACTTTAGTCAATTGCTTGGCTTGTGCAATATAGGCCAGCATGGCCTCTTCTGTTTGCTCGCCTCGAAGCAGCACCTCATTTCCAATAATCAACGCCTTCACTGTGTCTGGATATTGATTTGCGAGGGTGGTGGCTAACTTGATTTCTTTTTCATTGTCTGCGGCTGTCCAGCCTATCCATGCGCCTACGAGCACCTGCAGTCCATGCTTTTGCGCAGCTTGTGGCACATAATCTAGCCCTTGCCCCACAGAGTAAATGCGAACACAGTTTGATTGATTGGCAATACGCGCTAAGTCTTTGTCTATCTGCGATTTCGGAATCACAGTCCCAATTTTGAACGGGGTTTGGTCTTTTCCGTAATATGGCGCATACGAAACGCATTGCACTTTACCATCAGCTGGTAGCACGGCATCTACGACTGTCACAGCTTGGTTTTTTTGCCATAGCCATGCGCCCAGCAATACCAATAAAATCAAATTAAACAAAGTAAAACGCCACGATAAATGGGGCTGAGCGCTATTCATAAAGTGAAAGTTCCAATGCGTTTGCGTGATACGAAGACCACATCAACTTGAAGAGCTGACATGATAAAGCAGTCCATGAATAAAAACAAAAAACATGAGGAGATATTGCCCTGATTTCCCCTGCACACAGTACAATAATACTATTGGATTTGGTTCAGTTAGGTTTCGTATTTTATGGTAAAGATTTTATTATCAGCCGCACTGATGGCTGTTGTGAGTGTAGCGCAAGCAAAACCGGCATTTACTGGTATCAATTTCAGCGGCATCTATGATTGTAAGGGTAGTAATGAGTTAGTGGGCAACTACCAAGTCACCATTAAACTCAAACTCAACCGCATTAGTAGCTATGGCAAATTTGGGGCTTATGATTTCAGTACCGAGACCGATAATGCCGTCACATATCGCGGTCAAGCAGTAGCTAACGGCAACCGATTAGCGCTTTCATACAAAATGAGTGATGGCAAATATGCGGAATACACCACGGGCATTGCTGAGATGAAAAAACTTAGCCGTGGCCGCTGGAGCTTCAGTAATCTGTACTACGAACCTGACGACAGTGGTGGCAACTACGGTAAAGAAGATTGCGTGATGCAATTCGCCTCCGTCATCAAGCCAGCAACTAAACTTAAATTAAAACAAAAATCTTAAGCCGATTTGAAATGATTACCGCGCACCAGACTGACACGCGCTTGGTCTAATAACGCAGAGAACTGCGCAGATGCCAGCACCTCATATTCTGTTCGCCTAGCTGCAAATATAGGGTCATCTAGTGGATCAGTTGTACTTACCCCACAGGCAGGATGACACATTAATGCAATAGGCCCGGGCAAGCTTTTGGCCATGCCCATCCAATTAGCCAAATGTTGACGGTACAGGTCTGCCGTTAAATTAAACCCATATACACCCATTAGTGTTTTAGTGTTCAGCAGGTTCTTATCAACCGCCAACTGCTCTATGCTTGCTGCACCCAAAGCTTTAATCACCATGCCTTTAAAGCCATCACTCAATGGCGGTCTTGCAATCCTAATCCAGGGGCCATGACTTCCATAGCGTCTAGTCAGTTCATCCATTAAGGCATCTCTTATTTGAGGTAATTGATGCACATGCTGATGGCCATCTACATAGTCAGGCGGCGTCCCAAGCGCATCTTCAAAGATATCTAGTTGTCTTTGTATCACTCGCTTCACTTTGGCATTCGGCAACATTCTAAATGTAGATTTAACAATGAGCGCACCTAAACTGTGGGCTAACTCATGCGTAAATTGGGTGAAATCTAAATGCAATCCAATATCTGCAGATTGTCTAATTTGAGAAGTGAGTTGCTGTGCGGCTTGCGGCCAACGCGGACTCAGCACTAAACAAGATGTTGCAGTAAGCCGCCCCATAGCAATTAACGCTAGTATGCCGTGATCAATTTCTGCACTTTGCGCGTAGTCGTCAGCCGTCATAATAATGGGAGTCATAGGATTCAAAATGCCCAATATTTACTTAATAAATAGGTGCTGACTGCCACAAGTAGCATCACCACAGCTAAGACTAGCCAAAATGGTAACAGGGTGAAATGAAGGCCTAGCAAGAGCAAACTTTGATTAGCAAAAAAACCGAGTATTGCTACTAATAAAAATCTAGGAAATGCATGTCGATGTGACTTAGTCTGGTCTGGAAACGAGAAGGTGCGATGCCCGACATAACTGACCGGAAATGCAAAACAAAACCCCAGCAAATTTGACCAAGCTGGCTGGATATCATATACACCCTCCAACACAACGGCGACCAAATAATGTACCAGTGCCGCCAACGCACCCACCAGCAAAAACCATGAAACAGAGCGCTTGAGCGGTTCCATATCAAGACGCATGGCTTGATTGCTCAAGGGTTGGTCTGCTTACTTCAGCCACAATGTAGGGTGGGCGTCCTTTTACCTCATCGTAGATACGTGCTAAATACTCCCCCAAAATACCGATAAATAGCAGTTGCACGCCTGATAAAAACATCATACTGGCGACCACAGTGGGCCAACCGGGTACAGATTCGTTAAAGAACAACTTATCTATCACCACCACAATGCCATATGTAAAGGATAGCAAGGCCAACACTACACCAACAGCACTGGCAAACCGCAAAGGGAGTGAAGAAAAACTGGTAATTCCGGTCCAAGCCAAGCTCATAAGCTTAAGGCGTGAGAAAGCACTTTCACCGTGTGTTCTGGGCAGCGGCGTGTAGGGAATGCCAATAGAGCGATACCCCACCCACGCATAAATGCCTTTCATAAAGCGATTGCGCTCGGGTAAGGCACACAGGGCATCTACCACCACCCTATCCATCAAGCGAAAATCGCCAGCATCTTTGGGAATCTCAATTTTGCCACTGGCGCTCATCAGCTTATAAAAAAACTTAGCGCCCCATTTTTTAAATTTAGATTCTACTTCGCGGTCTTGGCGCACTGCATAGACCATGTCGAAGCCCTCGCGCCATTTGTTGAGCATCTCAACCAATAAACTGGCGGAATGTTGCCCATCTGCATCCATACAAATCACGATATCGCCGGTGGCATAACTGAGGCCCGCAGTAATCGCATACTCTTTGCCAAAATTACGGGAAAATCTGACTAAGGTAGTGTTGTGCGTCTGAGGGAGCTGTTTGACGATGTTAGAGGTCTCGTCGCGGCTACCATCGTCCACCACCACAATATCCCAAACTGAGCTCAGCGCTGATAGTGTGTGGACGATATTCTCGACTGTCTGCGTAATCGCCAATGCCTCGTTATAGGCAGGCACTATCACCGTCAAATGTGGATTGGCCATAGTACGATTCTTAGCCTGCACAATTGGTGTATGACGCATTGCTAATTGCTTATCTGGGTGCTGGTGTTGCATTATGCGCCTCCCCTACTAAGTTTCTTCTATCTTTCACCACGGCTAATACTGTATCTAATCGTTTCACTTCTGCAACCACCTCACCTTGCAACACTTGATCACAGTTCATATTGGTGGATGACATGTAGAACTCTGCCGCTACCCAATCTTTAGTCACCTGAAAACGATGATCCAGATAAGCACTGCCTTGCACATTTTCTGCGCAAACAGCCACTAAATAGGGCGACTGGCGCGTTGGCAACGCTAATGCCATCAACGCTTTAGATGCTTCACGCAGACTACTTGACCAATAATCACTCTCCCACTGCTTTTCTGCTTTTGCAGTATCACCCGCCAAATGATTATAAAAAATATATTGGTAAGGGTGTAATTGCACCAACTCCACCAGCGTGGTTAGCGCCAATATCAGGCATAACCCACCATAAGCTGCGAGTATGCGTTTTGACGACTGTAGCGCAATCCAAGCTTGGTCTATGCCAAGTGCCGCTAACACGGCAAGTGGAGGCAATACAAACGTAAAATGCCTGACCCCATTATACAAAGCTGGCTTATCGGCGAGTACAAACGCTAAAGGGAATAGGATTGCCACCAGCAATGGAATATAAACTCGTGATTCCTTTGATGCTAAACATTGCTTGTACTTACCTAAATTGAGGACAACGACGAGACCTAAACTGAGCAGGCCCAACAAACAGATTTCTGGCAAGCGCACCAATAAATAATGCAACAGATAAGTTCTAGGCACCTCACCGATTGAAGTCACCAAGCCATTGTCTATCGTCAACATATTAAATGAAAAGTTAGAAAAGGCTTTCACTGCCTCTGCCGGGTGGCTGGGAGACATTACCCCCCAAGGCCAGAAAATAGCCATCACCATAAAAGCAATCAACGCTGCAGGCACTAGACGCCAGCTACTTACAAGCAAATAATGCAGTCGCGCCGACATGCCATTTGCCATCACCACGCTGCTCACTATCAGCGACAACACAAGATAGACCACCGCAAACCCACCACCAATACGCAGCCCCAACGCACAACCCACCGCCAAACCAAGTTTGATACTGATGTGCATGGGTACCGCAGGCGCCGCCTTACAAACCAGAATGGTGTAATACAGTGCCCAAGTCATACAAGTGGCAAAAGGAATATCCTTGGTGTGGGTAAACATTGCCCCGGTCCAAGCAGCGGTAAGCGCCAATACCAATAAGGCAATTAAACCGGTTCTCTCTGAACCAAGAGTTAAAGCGATCTTATAAACACCGAGTAAGCCCAAAAGACCAAACATTGCAGAGAGTAAATGCCGCATATCCCATACCCAAAGCAGATTAGCCCTTTCCAACAACGCAGCAATCACATCAAACAAACCGCCATACAGATACAGGTTTTTATAGTGAAAAGCGGATTGATCTTGAAAACCGGATTGGTAAAAATCCAAGAGCAGTCGCCCGTACACATGTTGCACTTCCTCATCATTACTGATGCCATAGTGCTTAAACGTCAGCAAAGTGAACAAACCTAGTACAGCAAAAATACCATAGCTAGCGAGGCGATAAAAATTGGATGGCATGAAGTAATGTGATTGATTTATCAGGATAAAGGTGCGTGATTATCAACCAAAATCAACCGTAAAGGAAGCGAATGAACATGACATATATCAATCCTCATCTACGTTCTTAATGGCACAATAAAAATGTGAATACGATATAAATGCGCTAGGCCGGATTAAATTGCTATAGGTAACACCAATTGCCAGATGTGTTATTTATCTGAGCAACCTCACAAGTTCCCGTCAATATGGATTTAAAAGTATGATAATGATTAATCACTGCGCGGACAGACAATAATCTTTATGATTCGGCGTCTCATTTTTATCCTACTTATTATTGCAGGCATCGTCACTGCTTTTTGGTGGTTAAACAAACCTAAACCAATTGCTGTCACCCTGGTTGATGTCAGCGTTGGAAAAGTAGAGTCCAGTGTCGCAAACACGCGCGCCGGTAGCGTAGAGGCTTGCCAACGAACACGGTTATCTCCCATTAGCGGCGGTCGCATCGCTTATCTTGGTATCAAAAAAGGCGATCATGTCAAAAAGGGACAAGTCTTGTTGCGTTTGTGGAACGACGACCAGCAAGCCCAAAGTTATTTTGCACAAACACAGGTCACCAGTAGCCAAAAGCGCATAGAAGAGGTTTGCACGATGGCGGATAACGCAGAGCGTGAGGCTGCACGCATGGCTGAGTTACGCGCTAAAGATTTTATTTCTAAAAGTGGTGAAGAAAAATCTCGTTACGAGGCTAAATCCAGACGTGCCGCTTGCGATGCGGCTCGCGCTGACGTGGCTCAAGCCCAAGCTCGCGTAAAAGTAACCAAAGTAGAACAAGATCGCACTGTCCTTGTCGCGCCGTTTGACGGCATTGTGGCAGATATTGTTGGCGAACTTGGTGAATACGCCACACCCTCTCCACCCGGAGTAGCAACCCCACCTGCAATTGACTTAATTGATAACAGTTGTCTTTATATAGAAGCCCCCATGGATGAAGTAGATGCCCCTAAGATACGCATTGGGCAATCTGCAAGAGTTTCATTAGATGCGCTGCCTGGCATGGTTTTACCAGCGCATGTAAAGCGCGTTGCACCTTATGTGGTTGCTGTTGAAAAACAAGCACGAACTGTGGATGTAGAAATTTCCCTAGACAACGCAGAGGATAACAAAAACTTGTTAGTAGGATACAGCGCAGATGTAGAGATTGTGCTCGATAGCCATGACCATGTCTTGCGTATTCCCACCTCGGCATTGATCGATGGTAGCAAAGTATTGGTGTATGACGCCAAGAATCAAATATTAGAAGAGCGATTGATTAAAGCCGGTATTACCAATTGGGAATATACCGAGGTGGTGGATGGCCTAAAAATGGGTGAACAAATTGTCACATCACTTGAACGCGATGGTGTGAAATCTGGGGCTAAGGTTAAACCCGAATCAAATAAAGACAGCATGCCTGAACAAACCAAGGCCAAATAAGTACACATGACTGCCGAAAGCCTCATCAAACTCATCGGCATAGAGCGCACCTTTATCTTAGGTGACAGCAAAGTGCATGCGCTTAGAAATATTCACTTAACGATTGCAGCTGGCGAATATATCTCTGTGATGGGCCCCTCTGGCTCTGGAAAATCCACGCTGCTGAATATGATTGGTTTGCTGGATGTGCCTGACGCAGGCACTTATCAGTTAGATGGTCACGAGATTAAATCGTTAAGTCATGATGCGTTAGCGTCCTTGCGAAGCGAAACCATTGGTTTTATTTTCCAGAGCTTTCATTTGATATCGAGACTGAGTGCTGCTGCCAATATTGAACTGCCTCTCGTTTTGGCAGGCATCTCTGCTTCAGAACGAACAAAACGTGTATCACAAGCACTTAAAGATTACGGGCTGATTGATAGAGCGGAACATCGCCCAAACGAGCTTTCCGGTGGGCAGCGTCAACGTGTTGCCATTGCAAGGGCGACTATCTTAAGACCTTCTGTCTTACTTGCTGATGAACCTACAGGCAATCTTGATAGTGCAACTGGGGAGGAAGTGGTGAGTTTGCTGGAAGCCTTAAATGCACATGGCATGACGCTTATTGTAGTGACGCATGATCATGCGCTTGGTGCACGGGCTAGACGACAGATTAGAATGATGGATGGTGGCATTGTGAGTGATATTAACCAAGCCGATGTCGCCACCTCTTTAGCAACGTAAACTACCTAGCATGAAGATTGTTGATACGTTCCGTTATGCAGCACAAGCTGCAACTGGAAGTCCGCTTAGAACCTTGCTCGTGATTTTATCCATGTCGATAGGCGTTGCCGCAGTGGTCATTCTTACCGCGCTGGGGGATGGAGCGAGGCGCTATGTGATCAACGAGTTTTCTTCCATCGGTAGCAATCTTGTCATCGTTTTACCTGGTCGCTCAGAAACCCGAGGTTTTAACCCTGCCAATCTTGTCACCAGCACACCACGAGACCTAACTGTGGATGATGCAGAGGCCTTGCTTAGGTTGCCAGATGTTGCACGTATTTCTCCTATTCTAGTCGCCACAACCGAAATCAATGCCGCTGGAAAACTTCGCGAGGTGATGTTGTTAGGCACCAATGCCGAGTACGTGAAAGTACGGCAGATGAAAATGGGAATTGGACGTTTTCTGAGCAAGGTTGAAGTTGGACATAGCGCTTCCGAAGTGGTACTGGGCGCAGAAATACGGCGTGAGATTTTTGGTGAAATGAACCCGTTAGGCAAAACAGTACGTGTAGGCGATAGGCGATTGCGTGTCGTGGGTGTGCTGCGTGAAGGTGGTAGTGGCATGGGCATGACGACAGATGAGTTGGTGATTGTACCAATAGCCACTGCACAAGCCATGCTAGATACCAACACGCTTTTCCGTATATTGGTTGAAGCGCGTAGTCGAAAGCGAATAAACGAGGTGAAAACCAGTGTATTAAAGCTGATTACGGAACGCCATGAAGGGGAAGAAGACATCACCGTCATCACCCAAGATGCGGTGCTTGAGACATTTGATAAAATTTTGAATGTACTGACCCTAGGTGTTGCTGGTATAGCCGCAATTAGCCTTGCAGTTGCAGGCATTCTTGTGATGAACGTCATGCTGGTTTCTGTCACGCAGCGCACCGCCGAAATTGGATTACTCAAAGCAATTGGCGCAAACGCAAGCACTATTCGCCATCTGTTCTTGGTCGAAGCGAGTTTACTCTCCCTCACCGGAGCATTGGTGGGGATTGTATTGGGCTACTCAGGCGCATGGGTTTTACGCTTCATTTACCCCAACTTCCCCGCATATCCACCTCTCTGGGCAGTGTTCGCCGGTTTTGGCACTGCACTGATATCAGGGCTAATCTTTGGGGTCATGCCTGCTCGTCAGGCTGCAGAGCTAGATCCAATCCAAGCGTTATCTAAGCGTTAGCTATGTTGATAGCCGATTCCACTCGATTTGCCCTGCAAGCCACCTCATCACAGCGCATGCGAAGTTTTCTCACGTTATTGGGGATTGCAGTCGGTATCACTGCGTTTATTCTACTGACCTCCATTGGTGAAGGTGTGCACCGCTTTGTGCTCACTGAATTTACGCAATTTGGCACAAATGTCATCAATATTGCACCTGGCAAAGTGAAAACTGGAGGGCAACCTCCATCTGGGATTCCAACAACGGCCAGGCTTCTAACACTGGAAGATGTGCAATCTCTCAAGCAAATTCCACAGGTCACAGCCGCGTCTCCCATGGTATGGGGTAATTCCGAAGTTGAAGGCAATGGAAGGCTAAGACGCTCAACTATTTATGGGGTAGATAAAGATTTCACACGCATTTTTAGCTCTAAAGTGCAAATAGGTAGCAGCCTTCCCCCTGAGGGTGCAGGCAACGCGCGTGCTTTGGTGGTACTTGGTAGCAAGCTTCGTTATGAATTATTCGGCATGAGCAATCCACTTGGTGCGCGCGTGCGGATTGGTGGATTGCATTTCAGAGTCATTGGAGTGATGGCACCCAAAGGCCAGTTTTTAGGGATAGATTTAGATGATTCGGCATTTATCCCTGCCCAGCGTGCGATGGAGTTATATAACCGAGAGGGGTTAACAGAAATTCACGTGATTTATGCTGAAGGAGCAAGCTCTGCCAGCGTAGCAGAGGCGGTAAAAAAAAGACTCATTTTGCGTCATGGTCTTGAAGACTTTACCATCACCACGCAAGAAGATATGTTAAAAACTCTCTCCAATATTCTCGACATATTGACCATGGCGGTGGGCGCATTGGGGAGCATTTCACTGCTTGTGGGCGCTGTGGGCATCGTCGCTATTATGACCATTTCCGTTACTGAGCGTACCAACGAAATTGGACTGCTAATGGCCTTGGGGGCGCGTCGGAGCACTATTCTAAATTTATTTTTAAGTGAGGCTGTGATATTAGCTGCCAGTGGTGGAGTACTAGGATTGCTTATAGGTGGTGGCATTGCGCAAGTCATACATCTAGCGGCGCCAAACTTTCCGGTACATACCTCTTGGGCTGTTACGATAGGAGGTCTGCTGTTGTCAGCCTTGATAGGTTTGCTAGCCGGGGTCTTACCTGCAAGAAATGCCGCACGTCTAGATCCGATTGAAGCATTACGCGCAGAGTGAATTCACCTAAAGTTAGGTCGTGTCTGAATTTTTACTAAGTGCACAAGTAAAAATAGACTAAAAATATCTTGCTATCAGTGTTTCAAACTTCATTGGTTTACCCAGATAAAACCCCTGTACCTCGTTGCAATCGGTAGATTTCACAAAATCATACTGCTCTTTGGTTTCCACGCCCTCTGCGATTGAAGGAATGTTGAGTGATTTTGCCAAATTGATAATGACTTTTGCCAATGAGGCACTTTCACTGTTAGCTGTAATGTTTCTAATAAAGCTCTGATCAATTTTAATGCGGTCAATAGGAAACTTGGTGAGATAGCTTAAGCTGGAATAACCTGTACCAAAATCATCAAGCGCAACTTTAACGCCCGCTTTATGCAGTTGCGCCAAGATATGTTCAGAATTTTCAATGTCTGTCATGAGTACGTTTTCCGTAATCTCGACTTCAAAAAACTCCGGGCTCAGTGCTGCTTGCTTGAGTGTATCCAATATGCTCGTTGCCATATCTTTTTGGGAGAATTGGCGTGGTGATAGATTGACAGCCATTCGGATAGGTCGGCCAAATTTCTCTTTGATTATTTTGGCATCTGCACAGGCCGTTTTGATAACCCACTCACCCAATGGCACTATCAAACCTGATTCTTCAGCGATAGGAATAAACTCTGCTGGCGAGATAAATACACCCGCGGATTTTTGCCACCTTAATAGCGCTTCGACCCCAGAGATTTGATTACTTTTTAAATCAAACTGCGGCTGATAATATAACTCAAAGTCTTCGTCCAATATCGCTTGTCGTAAGTCTGTCTCTAAGGCCATGCGTTTTGTGGCTTGCGATTCCATCTCGCTGGTAAACAATTGCAAATTGTTTCGACCAAGCGCTTTGGCTTTATACATCGCAGTATCAGCGTTTCTGAGTAATTGAGAGAGATCATTGCCATGGTCTGGATATATGCTAATGCCAATGCTGGCTGTCACATGCAGTTGGTGGTTTGAAGCCGTCAGTGCTGGCTTGAGCGTTTTAAGTATTTTATTAAATACAGACAGGACGTCATCTGATTGTTTGAGATTAGGCAAGATAAAGGCAAATTCATCTCCTCCCATCCTAGCCACTGTATCGGTAGGTCTTATGCTCCTATTTAGCCTCTGCGTAACCTCCTGCAACAGAACATCGCCAATGTGATGCCCTAGTGAATCATTCACATGTTTGAAATGATCTAAATCTAGCAGCGCAATAGCCACCTTTTTATGTTCACGCTTAGCATGTTCAAAAGCCATGCCGGCGCGATCTGAATAAAGGGTACGATTGGGTAAGCCTGTCAGAACATCGTGCAATGCAATATGCTTGATATATTCTTCGTTACGTTTAAGTTCGGTCATGTCATAGGCGATGCCTAAATAACCGCAAACTTGCTGTTGTTCATCCTTGAGTTGTGCCACAGATAACTTCACCGGAAACCTTGAGCCATCTTTGCGGATATACGTCCACTCACGCTCCTCAGGCATGCCTTCATCAGCTTTTGCAACAAACACTTCAAATCCAGGAGCAATATAACGCCCCAACTCCAAACTCAGCTCGCTGGCACGGGCAATCACTTCGTCTTTGTCATGGATAATTTCAGGCGTATGCTTGCCCACCAACTCCTCTGCATCATACCAAAGCATATTTTTTGCAGCTTGGTTCATCGAGATAATCGTGCCCTCAATGTCAGTCGCGATAATGGAGTAAGCCACGGATCGTACAATTGCAGATTGGGTGCGCTCAGACTCTGCAAGTGCCGATTCAATTTTCTTTTTCTTGGTTAAATCACGCATGGTGACCGCAACCCCATCACCCAACTTCACTACTTGATGACTAATCCATGTGATGCTAAACGCTGGCAAATCTACTTTTAACTCTTCAGAAATGGTTTTACCACTTTCAATCACATATTGATATTTGCTAGAAAATTTTGTGCTTCTTAAGAATGGCAATACGGTATAGAGCAAACTGTCAGTGAGTGCTTGTTTATCACAATCAAACATGGCACACACAATGTCATTCGCGTAGGTACAGACATAATTCTGGACTTTTCCATGCTCATCTCTAACAGCTTTTAAGATTAAAAATGCGTCCAAGCTGCCTTCTGCAGCTGCAATAAACTGTTGCATGGCTTGTTCGGATTGGTCTTTAGAGGCTTTTAATCGACTCACCAAAGGGATAAGCCTGCCACGAATGAGTAATAGCCCTAGCAAGATAATTACAGACAATGCTGCGACTGTCTTATACAGTTGCAAACGCACTGGCTGGTATAAGGTGCTCAAATCCGTTTTGACTATCATGGCTAAATTGGTATTCGGGATTTTGCCAAAGCTGGCCAAGACACGGTTGCCACGGTAATCAATATTTTCACGTATTCCTGTTTCATTCAAATCCAAAGCACGGCTCATGACTAAACGTTGACGCCCATGGAATTTAGGCATACTAAACGGCTTATCTTCAACTGAAGATGGGAAACATTTGAATGTCCCGCCATCAGCGCCACAGACAATCATATCGGTGATATTCTCGTTCACTCGGGTGTGACTTCGCAACTCATCCAAAGCCAGTAAACGCTGTTTGGTCACCATATAGCCTAAGATTGTATTACCTTGATTCTTAATGGGAATCTGAGTATTTAACACATACCCATTATGCCAAAACAACCATGAACCGTATTTCGCGTTTAGAAAAAAAGCAGGCCCTTGGGTTTCACCAATATAATCAAATCCAGCAATTTTCTGTCCAGACACTTGTGTGAAATACACAGCATCAAACCCATTTGGAATGAGATTAAAAGCAATTTCATTGAGCCGAGCCACTGGCGCTTGATTGCCCCCCTGCTGCTTAATGCTAGATAAGAGTTGCAGAATCTCTCGATTCTTGGAGGCGACCAAGGCACGCTCCGACCGGTATTTAATTGTGACATCAAATAAGAAAACTCGGTCAGTAGTGGCTTGCTTGAGATTTTCCGCCAGAATTTTTTTAGTGTTATTGGTGAGGAGAATAAAGGAGGTAAATGTAGAGATGAATGTAATAAAAACCAATATAAACAATACTTTGGAATATATCCTCTTAACTAAAACCGCATCATCGTCCCCTACTTTTTCCGTATTCAGAAAATATAAACCAATGGCAAGCAAGGTCAGATTAATGGCGGTAGGCAATGCCATCTGCGGATAATTTTTAACGGTATATAAGGCTGAAATGTTGAATAGATAGCCTATCAAACCCAAGGTAGCAATTACAAAGGTGATAGTAGATAGTACTTTTCGTAAGCGTCTTATATGCTCTGTTTGTTGATTTAGGCTAGTAATTAACAGCCCTATCCCTAACATCAGTAAACCGATTGCTGTATTGGGAGCCATTCGACCAGGGTGCGCTTTATCAAATTGATAAACGCCATGTAACTCTGGCAAATCAATATTGATAGGCAAATTAAGCATCATTTCTGCCAGCACAAACGTGCTGATAGCGATGATGATGAGTGCAGAGGCTCTATGAAAAATTTGTGCAGTATTAAACTTGAAAAAATAGTTTAAATACAAGGAAATCGCGCAAAGTAAACTGCAAATGGCCGTATTCATGACCATCGAGTTCCAGAGCGCACTGATTGATGTGATCATGGGTAAATCAAACAACCAACCGAATATCACCAAAGAAGAAATACATATCACAGCGAGCGCTGCAATCAATCCAACCCAATCTGCTTTATCTTGTGTATTCACTTACTAATCAACTTCAATGTCTATGATGTCTATATTGCACGATTTATGATAAGGCTAACAATTAATATTTAAGACATTAATGATTTATGTCAAACGGTATATATCATTTGTTGCATATTGCCACATTTAAGCGCCATACAATCCCTCAAATTGAAGGGCTTTTATTGCGCTTGGTTTCTTAAACTATTACATTACCCTCCATGGTTGGCTGGAGGAGATAACTATCATGTCTGATAAGATTTTGTTGGGTTCGCGCAAAGGCACCATTATGATTGAGCGCATACATGGACAATGGCGACCACGCCCAATTGCGCATGCAGGTATTCCAGTATGTTATGCCGCATGTGACCCACGTGATGGCACACTTTGGGCCTCTTTGGATCATGGGCACTGGGGGCCTAAGCTATCACGTTCACGTGACGATGGTGCCACTTGGGAGGACATTACCTCGCTGAAATACCCCAAGGGCGCACGCTATATTGTCAAATACCTACCTACCCCAGATTTCGACCCTAGCGCACCTTCCGGAGAACCAGAATACGCAGATGCCGCCGTGTTCAAAATATGGAATATTGCGTTTGGCAATGCCAATCAGCCCGGCAGGCTTTATGCAGGCACGATTCCTGGTGGTTTGTTTGTAAGCGATGATGGCGGCGATAGCTGGGAACTCAATCGCCCGCTGTGGAATCACCCCAGCCGAGGGGGTGATTTATTCGCCGGTGATGCAAAGACTACGAACCAATGGCACGGCACCCCCGCAAGTATCGATTACGGTGTGTTTGAGCCCGGCATTCACTCTATTGTGGTAGACCCAAACAACCAACACCATCTATATGTTGCAGTCTCCACCGCAGGGGTGATTGAGAGCCAAGATGGTGGTCTCACTTGGGCACCACGTAACCAAGGCATGCTCAACGACTATATGCCCAACCCAGAAACAGAATGGAGCCACGACCCGCACTTTGTAACACATTGCGCTGGCCAGCCTGAGCATATGTGGCAGCAAAACCACTTTGGCATTTTTTACAGCGACAACGCCGCTAAACACTGGAAAAGAGTCAGTGCACCTGACCAAGGGGTGCACTTTGGCTTCCCGATAGCGGTGGATAAATCTGATGGACGCACCGCTTGGGTAGTACCCGCACATAGTGATGCAGAGCGCATGAGCATTGATGGTGGTTTGTTTGTGGCACGGACTTCCGATGGCGGGCAATCATGGCAGCGTTTCAGAACTGGTCTCCCGCAAGCCCATGCCTATGACATTGTATTACGGCATGCTTTAGATGCATCGGGCGATGTGGTATGTTTTGGCAGCACTTCCGGCAATGCTTACATCTCTGAAGACCGTGGCGAAACTTGGCAATGCTTGGGAAATAATTTCCCGCCTATCTATTCCGTTCGGTTTGGTTGAGCGCTATGCCCAAAGTCGAAATGACACAACACTTGTATCGGTTTTTTCCACAGTTAAAAAATCAAACTATCAATGTGCCTGCTGGGTCGGTGGCAGAGGCATTGTCTGCAATCAATCTGCTAGCTCCGGGCTTTACTGATTATGTACTGGATGACCATGGTGCGCTGCGTCGGCATGTCAACCTCAGCATCAATAGCAACATTATCATGGATAAAAAAAACCTCTCTGACCGCATTCCAGAAGATGCAACGGTCTATATTTTTCAATCATTGAGCGGCGGTTAAACGTACAGCAAAATTGTTTAGCCGTGTATGTTTTCGCCATTAAAAACCCACACCAATATGGCGTGGGTTTTTGAGCGAGCGTTGCGATATTAAAACGAATTAGCTTTTTACAACCAAGCCGTTTTTAATGGACTTCACGCCTTCCACAGAAGCCACTACCTGTTCGGCTTTGGCTTTCATAGTTTCATTGGCTACAAAGCCACTCAGAATCACCTCACCTTTGTAGGTTTCTACACTAATTTTGAGTGATTTAAGTGATTCCTCAGCCAGCAACTTGGCTTTGGCTTTGGTGGTAATCACACTATCGCTTACCACTTGCGATACTTTTTGTTCGCTGACTTTGGTTTTAACTTCTGCGTATTCGTCTTTGTTAAGCGTACCATCGTTGTCTTTGTCAGCTTGTGCAAATAATTTGCTGTTTAGCGATTTATCTTTTTCCGCTTCTGTCATGGTCAGCAAGTCATTGCTATTGGTGTCCAAGCGTTTAAATTGCTCAGCGTAAGAAGCTTGCGCATCTTGCACTTGGTCAGTATCAAATGCACTGGCGTGAAATGAAAAACCAGCGGCTAACAGCATCATCGCCATGGTGGTTTTTTTAGTATTGATATTGTTCATTCTGTCTTCTCCTAAGTATTTAACATGCACAAAACAAAGTTCGTTTTGTTGGATGCCATCTTAGGGAGGTCGAGAACTTAGGTCAGTCGTACATTCTCCGATTATGTTGTCAGAAAATGACTACAAGGTTGATTGCGATTCAGCCGCCTTTACATCTAACGGTAAGATTGCACTTGTAAACAGCCCATTTCCTAAGCTGCTGGCTACTTCAAAGTGTCCACCAATCGCTAGTACACGATGTCGCATACCACTTAGGCCATGGGTGTTGGCATCTAAGTTGTCTAAATCAATCCCAACCCCATTGTCTTGAATTTCAATCTTCAAATGTTTTTCATCGTTAATCATATGAATAGAAAGGGTTGTGGCTTTGGCATACTTATTACAGTTATTCAGCGTCTCTTGCACAATTCTATAAGCCACCAAACTAATCGTCTCATTAATAACAGTATTTTCATCCGGTAGGGTGAGGGTCAGCTCCCACTTGTTACGCTCGACTGCATCATCGATCAACGCACGAAGTGCTGGCCAGAAACCAAACGATGAGATCATGGCAGGGTGTAACTCTTGCACCACTTGTCGTTTGAAATTAATACCTTGATCCAAGTAGCTATTGGTTTTCTTGAGCTTCTCAGCGATTTCAGGATGTGTTTTACCTATGGTTTTGATGACCCAGGAAATATCCATTTTCGAAGCGGTGAGGATAGACCCCAACTCATCATGCAACTCCCTTGCCAGCTTATAACGCTCACGTTCCACATCGGCCTGATAATCCAATGCCAGGCTACGCAACAACTTGCTTTGCTCCATTGCTTGCGCTTCATGCCTTTGATTTTCATCAGATAGACGCTGTTGTAAGGTGGCTTTATCGGCCAATTCTTGAAGTAATTGCTTAATCACCAGCACCACCAAGAAGATCAGGATAATCGGTCCGGCAATCACCGAGGTGCGGATAATAGTGCGTGTGACATTTCTCGCTGCATACACAGTGCCTAGACGTTGTTTTAATGTGGTCTGCATCTTTTCAATATGCATATTAATGTTGTTCATCTGCGCCATGCCATTGTCTAGATTGAGTACTTTTTTTGCGTCGAGCACTTTGCCTTTGGTGGCAAACTCAATCGTCACATCCATCTCAGAGATTTTTGCACCAACGTCGGAAGATAACTTACTTAGTATATTTTGCTCTACTTGATAAGCGGTCGCTGGGGTTAACACCAGCAGAGCCGTTTGTATGGCTTGTAAATTCTTTTTAGCCTCATCCACGCCCACACCGTAATACAGCAAATAGTCTTTAGCGCGTGTTAATAAGTATCCGCGTTGCGCACTCTCTGCTTTATACAAATTGCTTTGTAGCTGACCCACCGTTTGCAACATGTGATTGATACGTGCGATTTCATTCGACTTTTCGGTCGCATCGTGTAACCAATTCTCATTGAAAAATAAGCTAAAGATAGTGATGACTAGCGAAACCCCTAACAATGCAATATTACGTCCACCAAATATGCCAAATAGCTGATCCAGCTTTGCAAATACCAGTTCTAAAAATTTTCGCATCTTATGCAGCTACCTAATGGTTTTAATGAGTTGTTTCTAATGGATTTAATGAGGACACACGCGAGCATATCACGAAATCAAATTTAGTTTATGCATTATATATATGCATGTATATTTTTTATATCTTAGTCACTTAAAGCAAGGCTTGTAGGCCGTTTCTTACACACAATTCGGACATTCTCCACTCATGTTATTTTGCAGTTTTTTTTAATATGGCAACACGTTGTACACAAATACTCATGTGTACTTATTTAGGAGAACAACATGCTTCATTACACCGTTGTATTTTTAGTGATTGCGCTAATCGCTGCAGTGTTTGGTTTTGGCGGTATTGCAGCAAGCGCGGCGGGCATTGCAAAAATTCTATTTTTTGTGTTTTTGGTGCTCACCATTATTTCATTTTTAAAGTCTAGAAGTTAATACAAACCATCTTAATTGTTACACAAACAAGGAGTCTATTATGTTTAATTTAGGTAAAGAAAATATCCGTTCTGATGCTGATCAACTTGCACAGGAGGCTAGCAACACTGTAGAAAAAGTAGCTGAGCAAATCAAAACCTCTGCTGCAAAAGTATCAGACAAAATTGCAAATAAAACTGATGCCACTAAAGACCAAGCTGAATCACTGATTCACAGCTTGAAAAACTTATTGGATGAGCACAAACAAAAAACCAAAGTGGAACAGCTTAAAGAGCAACTCACTGATAGAGCTGCTGAGCTAAAACACGTGGTGACAGATGAAGTAGCTAATGCTTATGCTACAAGCAAGCAACGTGCAGCTGAAACTGTGAAAGAGAACCCTGTAGGCACTTTGGTATTAGCAGCTGGCGTAGGCTTGTTGCTGGGTTATGTGTTAGGCTCAAAACAATCATCACAATAAGGAAACACAAGTCATGTTTGCATCCGTTCTTAAAATGATTACTTTCTATCTAATTGGTAACCGTATCTCAGAGGCCAAAAATGACCTCATCGAGGTAAGGGAAAATGCTGCCAATTATGCGGAGAGTCGTTCTCTGCGCATTAAAGAGAACGTGATGCAAGACTTGCAACGTGTCGTCCATAGTTTTATAGGCTATCTGATTATGTTTTCCGCGATTATTTTCAGTGGCTTGCTTGGGTTGATGTGGTTATTTGCCACCGCCTGGGAAAGCCCTCACCGAGAAGTGATATTAGGAGTATCTATGTTAGTCCCTTTATGCATTAGCGCTGTTATTTACACTTTGATTAAATCTTCATGGCAACAAAAGCCTTTGCTTGCGGAAACAACAGCTCTTATTTCCAAAGACTGGCAATCATTCAGACATGGCTTGGATGGTACTGCCGATATCTCTGATGAGGCGAACCGCTAAGCATTGTGGTTTAATAACCTAACAGTCAACACTACGGACAAAATGCATGAAAAAGATTTTACTGGCAGACGATCATAAAATTGTGCGTCAAGGCTTGCGCAATTTAATTGAGATGGAATCCGATTTAGAAGTCACTGATGAAGCCTCTTCAGGTGTAGAGGCTCTAAATCTGATTCGCAAAAACAAATACGATGTAGTGGTGTTAGATATTTCTATGCCAGACAAAAATGGCGTAGACACCTTACATGATCTCAAGCATATTGCGCCAGACTTGCCTGTATTGGTGCTGAGTGGTTATGCAGAAGAACAATATGCACTGAATTTGATGCGCAGTGGCTGCAAAGGCTACTTGTCTAAAGATGCAGATTCTGAGGAAATTATTCGCGCGATTCGTACCGTTGCACAAGGCAAAAAATATATTTCTTCTCAGTTGGCCGAATTAATGACCAATGAGTTAAGTCATCCATCAGAAAAGCAATTGCATGAGCAATTGTCTGAACGCGAGTTTCAGGTGTTTTTTAAATTGGCTAGCGGGCTCACGCCCACCGAAATCGCTGAGGAATTACATATCAGCATTAAAACGGTTAGCACTTATCGCACCCGCATACTAGAAAAAATGAGCTTAAAAACCAATGCAGATTTAACCTATTACGCTATCAAATATGCCTTGGTCACTTAACCATGCCTACACACTGTTTGTAGGACAAACCCTGATACCCAGGTTGATATCAGGCATTTAGAATGAAAGGTGTTTTGATTTTTTGCAGAATTCCAACATGCGTGTACTGTTAGTAGAAGATTCAAAAATATTGCGCGAAGCCATCAAAGAGATGCTCAAAGACTGTGCGCGTGTCAATATTGATGATCACGCCACCAACAAGCACGAAGCCATTTCCCTGTTAGACACCAAAGAATATGACTTTATGATTGCTGATATTGAGTTAGCAGAGGGCAATGGGTTTGATGTAGTTAAACACACGCTCAGCCCAGACTATAAATTCAAACGCCCACTGACGCTGATGCTGACCAACCATGCTCACGGTTACTACAAAAGTATAGCTAAGCAGTTAGGTGTGAAATACTTTTATGACAAATCCATGGATTTTGAAACAGCGATTCAAACCATAGAAGAGGAATCAAAAAACTTTTCTTAACCATCTCCACCATCAACGTGTAGCCAACACATGTTGATTCTGATTCTTGTGTTTATCCTAGCTCTTGTGTTTGCCTTAACGCATTTTAAGTGGCGTCAACTTAAAGCCAGCTTGCTTAAACGCTGAAATCAAACCACTATTTCCTGCCAAGTGAGACGCCCCTACCGCTACAAACGTTGCACCTTGGTTGGCTTTAGCAATGGTGCGTTCAGCCATCACCACATTGCGTTCATCCAATAACTTGGCACGCATTTTTTCCCAGAGAGACGCTGGTAGCATCCCACCGGTAATCTGTGCATCTAAATTGGCAATTTGCTCCGCGTCGCCCTTTAAATAAGCGCTCATCAATTTTTCAAAATCTTTTTCCTTTTGCTCAGGTGTGCGCTTTAATACTGCGCGCAACATCACCATTTGCTCATCTAAACTAAAGCTATCCATCACGCCAAAATGCTCTTGTGCCGTTTCAATCCCCACGACCTGTTTTGATAAATCTTCAGACTTTGTCATCAATAAATTATCTTGTGCAAACGGCGTTTGCGGTTTGGGTAAATCAAAAATCACCGCCAATAACCAAGGTTTCATCTGCATGGCAGCGCCCAAATGCATCACATGAAAGTCAGCTAATTCACGAACCTGCTCAAACTCTTCATTGGTCATCAGTGTTGCAATATTGCCCTCTGGCAACATCAATAGCTTGGGGTCTTGCCCAGGTGAGACTTCCATCATAAATGTCTCTACGCTATTCAGCGCATTCAACACTTGGGGAGAAAACTCGGTAACACGATTATCGTCGGTATGCATGGTGCCAAACAAATAACTGGTCACGCCACTAGGTGATTCTGCTTTCCAAAATAGGCTCTTGTCTGCGGCTTGCACGTACAAAGGCGCGATAAGCAGCATGGCTAATAACCAGCGGCCGACTATACTGCCTAGAAAAGACGGATTAGCAAAACGATACATGGTAGTTCCTGACATGACGACTCCTAAATGTGTACTGATGCCTTTGCAATGACCATGAGCCATCTTACTAAGTTCTACCTAAGCTAACTTGCCGAAATATTTCATCTAACCGTGCAATCAACGTGGCTTTTTAGGAGGGCGTCCCTGTGCAGATGCCTGAGCTGTGTGCTTTGCGCCAGCTGGATACGGTTTTTTAGCATGGCCTTGGTGTGGTCTGGCCGCATTTTTCATATCATTAAATGCTTTCGGCAATACCTTTTTAGGCTTGAAGGTTGTCCCATCGGATTGCCGAATAGTACCCAGCACCGCTGGCTGAAACGCTGGCACCAATTGCTTCTTACCAGCGCCAATTAAATCTTCTCTACCCATACGCTTAAGCGCCTCGCGCAACATCGGCCAGTTTGCAGGGTCGTGGTAACGGATAAACGCCTTGTGTAATTTACGCACACTCCCCGCTTTAGCCACAGGCACATCTTCCGAGTCTTCCGTAACTTTGCGTAACGGATTTTTCCCTGAATGGTACATGGCAGTTGCCATCGCCATGGGCGTAGGCGTAAAGTTTTGAACTTGGTCTAACCTAAACTCGTATTTCTTCAGCCAAAGTGCTAAGTTCAGCATATCTTCATCCGTTGTGCCAGGATGAGATGCAATAAAGTATGGAATCAGATATTGCTTCTTGCCCGCCTCCGCACTAAATTTCTCGAACATAGCCTTGAATTCATCATACGCACCCATGCCCGGCTTCATCATTTTACTTAAGACATTCTCTTCGGAATGCTCAGGCGCAATCTTCAAATAGCCCCCCACATGATGCTGTACTAGCTCTTTGACATATTCGGGCGATTTCACAGCTAAGTCATAACGTAACCCAGAGCCAATCAAGATTTTCTTCACACCTTTGATGGCGCGCGCTTTGCGGTAAAGTTGAATCAGCGCACTATGGTCAGTATTCAGGTTCTCACACACCCCTGGATAGACACAACTAAGTTTACGGCAGTTTTTTTCAATGGTTTCTGATTTGCATGCAATACGGTACATATTGGCAGTGGGCCCGCCTAAATCTGAAATGATGCCGGTGAATCCATCAACTTTATCGCGGATTTCTTCAATTTCTTTCAAGATAGATTCTTCGCTACGGCTTTGAATAATGCGGCCTTCGTGCTCAGTAATTGAGCAGAAAGTACAGCCGCCAAAGCAGCCACGCATGATATTGACTGAGAAACGTATCATTTCCCAAGCAGGAATTTTGGCTTCTTTATAAATAGGATGCGGTTTACGTGCATAAGGCAAATCATAGACGTAGTCCATCTCTTTGGTAGTGAGTGGGATTGGTGGCGGGTTGAGCCATACTTCGCGGTCACCATGTCTCTGTACTAGTGCACGTGCGTTACCTGGGTTAGCCTCCAAATGCAGCACGCGCGAAGCATGCGCGTACATAACAGGGTTTTTAGACACTTCCTCGTATGAAGGCAGGCGTACCACTTGTGTACTACGGTCAGCCTTGGGTTTACGCACAATGGCAATTGTGCTGGTGCCTGCCGGCAATGCTGGTTTGTTTGCAGACTCTTCTGTTGCACAGCTGGCATCGGCTTTACCCATTTTCATTTCGTAAGGGTCAACATGCTCCTCCACCTTGCCAGGGCGGTCTAACTTAGTGCTTTCAATTTCACTCCAGCCCGACGGTATTTGTTTGCGTAAAAAAGCCGTACCACGAATATCTTGCATCTCGCTTATTTTTTCGCCTTTGGCAATGCGATGACTGATATCGATAATGGCGCGCTCTGCGTTTCCATACACCAAAATATCCGCTTTAGAGTCCACCAAAATAGAGCGGCGCACTTTGTCTGACCAATAATCATAGTGCGCAATACGGCGTAAGCTGGCTTCAATACTGCCGATGACCAACGGCACATCGGAATACGCTTCGCGGCAGCGTTGCGAGTACACCAGCACGGCGCGATCGGGGCGCTTATTGGGCGCCGCATCTGGCGTATATGCATCATCCGAGCGAATTTTACGGTCTGCCGTATAGCGGTTCACCATGCTATCCATATTGCCTGCGGTAATGCCAAAATATAAATTAGGCTTACCTAAGGTTTTGAATGCACTGGCGTTTTGCCAATCTGGCTGCGCGATAATACCTACGCGAAAACCCTGCGCCTCTAGTAAGCGACCAATCAAAGCAATGCCAAAGCTGGGATGGTCAACATAGGCATCGCCGGACACCAAAATAATGTCACAACTATCCCACCCTAGCGCATCCATTTCGGCGCGGGTCATGGGTAAAACAGGAGCGGTTCCAAAACGTTTTGCCCAGTATGGGCGGTAGGTATGAATCGGCTTGGCCAAACTATCGGTGTAGACTTCCATAGGGCGACTATTTTACGCGCTAATGATTTGATTTAAAACCTTTTTTTATAATTGTAATTAAAAACAAGTCGTACTATGATTTAAGCATGGAAAAAATAACTTACCAAGTTTCTGGAATGACCTGCGGTGGTTGTGTCAACCGCGTCAAAACAACCCTATCAGAGTATGCATCGCATGTAGACGTTGCACTAGATCCTCCACAAGCAACTCTCCACCAGCCAACAGTGAATATTCAGGTATTAAATCAAGCGCTGAGCCAAGTGGGGCATTACACATTAAGTGAGCTCAGCACAGTTGTTGCCACCACTCCTGAGCCAGAAACGCCAAGCTGGTTCAGCACCTATCGCCCCCTACTGTTGGTGTTTGCTTACATTTTGCTGGTCTGTGTATTGGTTGAGTGGTCGGCTGGCGGATTTATGCTGCACCGTTTTATGCCCAACTTCATGGCGGGCTTTTTTCTTACCTTCTCATTTTTCAAATTGTTAGATTTATCGGGATTTGCCAGTAGCTATGCGATGTATGACTTATTGGCCAAGCGCTTGCCTGCGTATGGTTACGTCTATCCGTTGATTGAGTTGGGCTTGGGCATTGGCCATTTGGTGCAAGGTGATAATGTTTGGCTAAACCTAATCACTTTTGTGGTCATGACGTTTTCCACACTCGGTGTCATCATTGTAGTGAGTAATCGCCAAAAAATTCGCTGTGCTTGCTTGGGCGCGGTGTTTAATCTGCCCATGAGCACGGTGACAATTGTTGAAGATGTGCTGATGGCAGCCATGGCTCTTTGGATGTTGTTGGTAATGTAATAATTTGTTTATATTTGCAATAAATCAAGCTAATGCTCGTATAATCCACCACTAAAGTTAGCTTTCACCAATCATACAAGTCTAGATTATAACATCATGAAAAGATTGGCTTTTTTTCAACGTTTCTTACTTCCACTATTACTAGTGGGTCTGTTAGCGATACTCTCCACCACGGTGTATATGTTCACGCAAAACATGCGTGACATCGAAAATCAAGCACGCCAAAAAACCAACGAACTGACCTATTTACTGGCCATGGCCAAGAGCTTGGTGGGAGAGCGTGTGCAATCTTCCATGGAGCTTCTTAAAAAAAGTAGTGAAGGCCGTGGTGCGCCCAATATCGATGGCGCCACAGAATTAAATGGCGACACGATTCCCAATTTGAAATTTGGTGAGGAAGCACAAACTGGTCAAAGTAGCTTGGTCGATGGTGTCACCAGTATTGGCAGTGGGACCGCCACGCTATTTGTGAAGCATGGGGATGCTTTTATTCGGATTGCCACCAATGTAAAAATTAAAAATAGCGCGCGCGCAGTGGGTACACGGTTGGATCCAGCAGGCAAAGCCATTCCCTACCTATCTAAGGGCCAAGCTTATTATGGGGTGGTGGACATCTTGGGTGAGCCTTACATCTCTGGTTACGAACCTATGTTTGATCAGCATGGCGCTGTGATTGGCGCCTGGTATGTGGGTTATAAGGTCGATGTAGCGGCGCTAGATCAAGCAATCAAGAAATGGGACTTTTTAGGCAGTGGCTTTGCAGCCATTCGCGACTACAACCACCAACTAAGGTTTGTGTCAGAACGCACTGATCCAACAGAAGCGCAGTCTATCCTCGATGCGTCACAGTTTGGCTGGAAGGTAATAAAGCAGCGTATCCCAGATTGGGATTTTGATGCTTATATCGCCTACCCCGTCCATGAGGCCTACCTCAAAAGTATTGGTAACCTTTACCCTATTCTCATTTTGGGCGGGGTATTTGGTTGTGCATTAGCACTGTTAGCCATGCATGGTATTCGGCGGTTTGTATTGACACCTTTGGGTGGCGACCCTGAAGTGGCATCCAAACTGGTACAACGAATTGCGCAAGGAAATCTGGACGAAGATGGTATGCAAGCACCGCCAGACACGCTGATCAATAACATGCTTAAAATGCGGACGCGCTTGCACGAAATGGTGAAGGAAATCAAAGACAGTGCGGATCGCTTAAGAGTATCGTCTAGTGTGTTTGAGCATGCACATGACGGTATTTTTATTACCGATTTGAAAGCGCAGATTATAGAAGTCAACCCAGCCTTTTCCGTAATCACAGGCTATAGCCGTGAGGAAGCTATCGGCAAATATCCGGAGGACTTAGGCTTTGCTTATCAGATTGAAGCTTTCTTTTCTCAGTTTTTTGAATCTACCGACCACCAAGGAGAATGGCGTGGTGAAGTATGGAGCCGTCATCAAAATGGTGAAACTTATGTAGCATGGCTTGACGTATTTCCAGTACACAGTAAAGCAGGCGAGTTCCAACATTACGTAGGATTGTTTGCTGATATCACCCAAGCCAAAGAACAGCAAAAATCATTAGAGCATCTGGCATACCACGATGCGCTGACTAAACTACCCAACCGTATATTGTTTTCTAACCGCTTACAAAAAATTCTTGCGCATGCTGAGCGCACCAAAGAAGTGGTTGCCATTTGCTACCTTGATTTGGATGATTTCAAACCGATTAACGACAAATTTGGGCACGAGGTGGGAGACCAACTGCTGGTCATGCTAGCAGAGCGCCTACAAGAGAACTTACGCAAAGAGGATACGATTGCACGTCTGGGTGGCGATGAATTTGCCTTATTATTGAGCGGATTACACAGCGCCATTGAATACACAGAAACGCTAGACCGGATATTGGTGGCCATAGAAGCACCTTTTCATATTGCACAGAACACCTTTTCCATTTCGGCTAGTATCGGCTATACGGTTTACCCTAGCGACAAAAATCCACCAGATACCTTGCTACGCCATGCTGACCATGCGATGTATCATGCCAAAACGCACGGTGGCAGACAGCATCACTTATTTGATTTACAACTCGCGCAATTGTCCCGTGATAAGCATCAGCTAAAAGAGGATATTGCCGAAGCCTTAAAATCTGAGCAGCTCAAACTATACTTTCAGCCGCAAATCAATGTACAGACAGGGCAAGTCATGGGCATGGAAGCACTCATACGTTGGCAACATCCGCAAAAAGGTCTGCTGCTACCCAATGAGTTTTTACCATTGATTGAAAACACACATCAAATCATTGAGATGAGCGAGTGGGTGATTGATGGCGCGCTACAAGAGCTCAGAAGTTGGCGTGAAGCTGGGCTTGATCTTTATGTTGCAGTCAATATCGCAGCGCATCATCTAATTGAAAAAAGTTTTGAGCAACAATTATCTAAAACTCTAAAAGAGTTTTCAGATATCCCACCGCGCTACCTCAACCTTGAAATTACTGAAAGCGCTGCGATTGGCGAAATCACAAACGTCACGCATATTATTCAACAATGCAAAAAATTGGGCGTCACCTTTGCCATTGATGATTTTGGCGCAGGGTATTCTTCTCTCACTTATCTGCGCAGACTACCCGTTGATAGCATCAAAATTGACCGCTCTTTTATCAATGGCATGTTGGTGGACTCTGAAGATTTGGCTGTTGTTTCCAGTATTGTCACGCTATGCAAAGAATTTAAGCGTAGCGTGGTTGCAGAGGGCGTGGAGTCTGCCGATCATGCTGAAAGACTATTGCAGCTTGGTTGCCATTTAATACAAGGACATCGCATTGCTAAGCCCATGCCAGCCAATGAAGTGATTGAATGGGTACGGGCACACTCCCCTTTTCTATTTTAGGTTTTTTGAAGTATGTCCAATCAATATTACCGACTAGCAACAGGTTACGTATTGGCACTTCAAGCAAACAGTGCCTTTCCCCCATTGCATGAAGCCCTGACAGAGCCCAACGGCCTGATTGCAATTGGCGGCGATCTATCAAGCCAACGATTACTGGATGCTTATCGGCATGGTATTTTTCCTTGGTTTAGCGAAGGTGAGCCTATTCTTTGGTGGAGTCCTAGTCCACGGATGGTGCTTTTCCCTACTGAACTTAACGTGTCACGCTCACTCTCAAAAGTAATCAATAAACAATTGTTTGATATCCGCTTCAACACTGCTTTTCGCGAGGTAATTACTGCATGTAGCTTAACAGCAAGACCGCAGCAATCTGGCACTTGGATTAGTCCTGAGATGATAGAAGCGTATTGCCAACTGCATGCGCAAGGTTATGCGATATCTGTAGAAAGTTGGCAAAATGACGTATTGGTAGGTGGCTGTTACGGTATTAAAATCAACCGTATGTTTTATGGAGAGAGCATGTTTCATCACGTATCGGATGCGTCAAAAGTAGCTTTTGTGCATTTAGCGCGCGATTTAGAGGCTAAGCAAGTTGGCTTAATAGATTGCCAGATGCACACCCCGTTACTAGCCTCCTTTGGAGCGCACGAAATACCTCGCGATGAGTTTTTACAGCATTTAACTACACTGACGGCTAGCCCATGACCTTACCAAATGAGTCTTCATTACAAAAACTGCAGTTCTACGTCACCACACCTTATCAATGTGGCTACCTGCCTAACCAATTAGCGCAGAGTCTGATTGCGTCTCCACAATCTTTGGTCAATGGGCAAGTCTATAGCGGATTAATTCAACAGGGGTTCAGACGTAGCGGAAAATTTGCTTACCGTCCACATTGTGAGCACTGCCATGCCTGTACGCCCGTTCGCCTAGAACTAGCCGCATTTAAACCATCGCGTAGCCAGCAGCGTGCTTTCAAACAGCACCAAACTTTATCAGCTAGCATCTTGCCACTGAGTTTTCACGAAACACATTTTCAGCTCTATGCTCAATATCAGCAGTTACGTCATCACGAAGAGTCTGCTGGCATAAAGCTAGAAAATGATGAGGCTGAGCAGTACCGCCAGTTTTTATGCATGAGCAATGTGGACAGCCTCATGATTGAATTTTGCGATGCCCAAGGCAACGTCAAAATTGTCAGCGTGGTCGATGTGGTACAAGATGGCGTATCTGCCGTATATACGTTTTACGATGCAACCGACACCAAAAACAGCTATGGCACGTTTGCTATTATGTGGCTAGCCGAGTGGACCAAAACGCTGGAGCTGCCTTATCTCTATCTAGGTTACTGGATAGCCAATAGTCCAAAAATGGCTTATAAACAAAGGTTTAATCCGCAGCAAAAATTAATTGATGGAGAATGGGTTTAAAGCACCTGAACGCTTGCTATAAAGCAGCTATTAGGGCTGAACCCAATTGCCATAGCCTTTAAACTGCCTAAATACCGCCTGCATCTCATCATCATCAAGAATATAAGGCATGCCTAGCTGCAAAGCACGCCAGTATTGTTCAGCCAGGTTTTCCACCTCTACCGCAATCGATAACGCTTCTGTCAAATCTCGCCCTAGCGCAATCATGCCATGATTTGCCAACAAGCAAGCTTTACGCCCTTGCAATGCTGCAAGCGCAGCATCGGACAATGCTTGTGAGCCAAATAGCGCATAGGACGCGCAACGAATGCTATTCCCCCCTGCCACAGCAATCATGTAATGGAATGCGGGAATTTCACGCTGCAAACAGGCCAGTGTGGTGGCAAACATACTGTGCGTATGCACCACTGCGTTCATTTCAGACCTGTGCTGCAAGATATCTCGATGAAACCGCCACTCGCTGGATGGTTTCTTATCGGCTTCGGCGCTGCCATCTAAACCCATCTGGACCATGGCCTGTGTTGATAATGCTTCAACCGGCATGCCAGAGGGGGTAATCAAGAAGCCAGCGTTATTGCGCACACTAACATTGCCGGATGTGCCTTTATTCAACCCAGCCAATTGTAATTGCTGTGCTGTCTGCAATAGTTGCTCAGCTAAGTCGGTATCTATTGGTTTCGTCATATTGATGGTCGCAGTTGAATAAGATCTGCCGGAGAATATACGCCTTTTTCAGTGATGATACCGGTCACTAATCGGGCTGGGGTCACATCAAAGGCAGGGTTTAAAGCACGGCTCTGCTGAGGTATTACGCGAACTGACTCTACAACGCCTTGCGCGGTCAGTCCTTGAACCCATGCCACTTCGTCCGCACCACGTTGCTCAATTTCAATCTCGCTCAAAGCGTCGTCTATCTGCCAATCAATGGTTGGGCTGGGCACCGCCGCATAAAAGGGAATATGCTGGTCAAACGCAGCCAATGCTTTTAAATAAGTACCTATCTTATTACACACGTCGCCACTGCGCGTTACGCGATCTGCCCCCACAATCACCATATCCACTTGCCCGTGTTGCATTAAATGTCCACCGGCGTTGTCTGTAATCACGGTATGCGGCACACCATGTTGTGCTAATTCCCATGCCGTTAAACTCGCACCTTGATTACGCGGCCGGGTTTCACCCACCCACACATGTACAGGCAATCCAGCATCATGTGCAGCGTAAATAGGCGCCAGCGCAGTGCCATAATCCACGGTTGCCAGCCAACCGGCATTGCAATGCGTCAATATCTGCAACGGTTTACCGCTGTAACATGCTTGCAAAGATGCCAAGCCGTGTTGGCCAATGGCCTGATTCTGTTGCACATCTTCATCAGCAATTTTGGCTGCTTCATCCCATGCGGCCTCAATGCGTTGCGCTGGGGTCAACGTTTTCAAATGCTGTTGCATACGCGTAAGGGCCCAAGCCAAATTGACTGCCGTTGGCCTGCTTCGCAATAATTGTTGTGCCGCTACATCAAGTGCCATATCGGAGCTATCTTGATGCATGGCCAACGCAATACCATAGGCTGCAGCTACACCAATCAGCGGCGCACCACGTACTTGCATGGTTTTAATCGCAACCACCATATCAGCAACGTTATTGATGCGCACCGGCACAAAAGCGAAAGGTAAACGAGTTTGGTCAATAATATTGACATATCGGTTGTTGGCATCAGGCCAAATGGTGCGGTAATGTTGTTGCTGTACGTTCATAATCTAACCATTAGTTTTTTTAGTGAAATAGCAAGCGCTAATCTCAAAAAAAATATCAAAAAAATAATTGCATTTTTAAAATAAATAATATCGATTTTTTCCATCCACAAAATCTGTGGATAACTTTGTGGATTACTGTGTCTTAAAAACGTAACTTACCATTTTATAAGGACTTTTTCTGAAAGTTCATTTTTTAATCTATTTTTTTAATCAATATAATCAATGACTTACAACACACCCTTTGTTTATTAACACTTTTTGATGAAAGTTAATGTAACACTTCAAGTGGTGTGTATAAATGGGCTAATTTTGGAAAAATATTGACAGAATTTTTGCTTGTATTTTCAATGATTTGCGTAACTTGCACCCCTCTCAAATCAGCTAAAACCTCAGCTATTTTTAATAGCTCTTTTGGGCTATTTCTACCTTGTGTTCCTATCCATTCCGGGGGAATATCTGGGGCATCCGTCTCCAATACAATCGCTTCTATACCTACCGCTTGGGCTAATTCCCTAATTTTGAGCGCGCGTGTATAGGTCATAGCACCACCAAAGCCTAATTTAAAGCCCATGTTTACAAACATCTCAGCTTGCTGCAAACTGCCGTTAAACGCATGCGCAATACCACCACGTACTTGGTAACGCCGTAAATGCTTTAACACATCATCAATTGCACGCCGTACGTGCAAAATCACGGGCAAATCAAATTCACGCGCAATTTTTAACTGTTCGGTAAAAAAGTAGCTTTGCGTTTCGGCATTGTGTTTGGTCACAAAAAAATCTAAGCCAATCTCACCTACCGCAAGTAATTTGTTGGGTTCGCTCAACTGTTGTGCAATTAACTGGTGCAAAGCGTGCATATCACTCGGTTTGGCGGCATCAATATACATAGGGTGCCAGCCCAGCGCGTACCAGCATTGCGGATACTGCTTAGACAGTGAAATCACGGTTTGAAAATTACTGGTGCATACTGCAGGCACCACAATAGCAGCAATGCCTTGTGCAATGCTCGCCTGCACTTCCGCATCACGGTCAGCATTAAATTCAGGCGCATCCAAGTGGCAGTGCGTATCAATCAACATACTGCTAACTTCCAGGATAATTAGGCAATGCCCGTATGCGGATATCCGCACCCAGTTGCCGAATATCCGTAATGGTCAAATCCACCGCTTGTGACATATGCGTGAGACTAGGCATAGCCAGCATATTCTGCGCTTGTCCACCCATAAGTTTTGGTGCGTAATAGAGTAATAATTCATTCACCAACTCTTGTGACATCAGCGCGCCGTTTAAACTTTGCCCAGCCTCTACCATCACCTCATTCATTTGCAACTGCGCTAAGTGCCTTAACAGCGTACTAAGGCACACTCGCCCATGCGCATCAGGGGCTTGTAACAGTGCAACGCCTCGATGTAGCCATTCAGCAGCGCGCTGCTGATTATCCGTAGCATACGCAATCAAGCATGCGCCATCTTGAGCGATACGCGCATCCAGCGGCATACGTAGCTGACTATCCACCACTACTCGTAAGGGCTGGCGTGCATCCGGCGTTGTTCGCACTGTGAGTTGAGGGTTATCGGCAAGCACAGTGCCGATACCCGTCAAGATGGCACAAGATTGTGCTCGCCAGTATTGCACATCTAGCCGTGCAGCTTCAGATGTAATCCACTGACTATGCCCGTTTTCCATGGCGGTTTTACCGTCTAAACTGGCCGCAATTTTGCAACGCACCCAAGGCAATTGTTTTGCCATGCGAGAAATGAATCCGGGATTAAGCGCTTTTGCTTGCGCCTCCATTAAGCCATGCTGTGTTTCAACACCATGTGCTTGCAAATAAGCTAAGCCTTTGCCGGCCACCAATGGGTTGGGGTCTACCATGGCCGCAACCACTTTGGTTACTCCGGCTTCAAGGAGTGCATCTGCACAAGGTGGAGTGCGTCCATGATGACTGCAAGGCTCTAACGTGACATAGGCTGTCGCCCCCCGCGCAAGCGCACCGGCCTGTCGCAAGGCGTAGACTTCGGCATGCGGCTCCCCTGCCTTCAGGTGCGCACCTTCACCTACTATTTGTTGCTGATTAACAATGACACAGCCAACGCGTGGGTTGGGTGTTGTGGTATATAAGCCGCGCGCTGACAATTGCAACGCACGCTGCATATATTGATGATCAAGTGCAGAAAACATACCGCATTGTAATGGGCGGCATGGAGATTACACAATAAAGAAAATACGGATTAGGCATGCTTGAGAAGCAATAGTGCTAACTATGTACAAGCGCAAGCTGGAGGCTGTGTGGAAATAGGCTAGTGAGAGGAAATACGAGAGTGCATCAAGCGATTATTCTCATCAAAGAAAATACGCAGCGCATGATACACATGCATACATTTACCCAAATCGTATTCAATAGCGTTGCTATCTTCCAAGCTAGGGCGGCCCAACAACGCCATCACTGCTTCACGCTGTGCGCCTTTGATTAAGATATTCTCTTTCAAATCATAGGCCATATCGCCGCGTTTACATTCTTGCTCCAGTGTAGCGGCGCTCTGCATCCATCTGGTTTGATCAAACTTCTCGCTACCAAATACCGCTTGGTCTTTAAATGCCCACCAAGTAAAAAAAACAATCGTTAGCAACAGCGTGAATACAGCCAATGCAATTGAAGCAGCGTTAATCAGTTTCATCCGGTTATCCTTATCTCAAACGCTATGGTTGATTTATTTTTTCTTGCGCGGCACGTCTAAATCACGAATCACATCGTGGAAATCATCCACATCTGAAAAGCTACGGTACACCGACGCAAATCGGATATAAGCCACTTTATCCATCAACTTTAGCTCTTGCATCACGCTTTCGCCCAAATCGCGTGCTGGTATCTCGCGCTCGCCCAAGCTTAAAATTTTTTGCACGATATGGTCCAGCGCTCTATCCACATACTCCGTCGGCACTGGACGCTTGTGTAACGCACGCGTAAAAGACAATCGTAATTTGTCACGATTGAACTCCTCACGCGTACCGTTATGCTTCACCACTTGCGGCATGTGCAATTCAGCCGTTTCATACGTGGTAAATCGCTTGTCACAAGCGCTACAGCGACGACGACGACGTATCGAATCTCCTTCGTCATTGATACGGGAATCAATGACTTGGGTATCGTCATCACCACAAAACGGGCATTTCAATTGTTAAGCTCCGTATACCGGAAAACGGCTAGTTAACGCATGTACTTTCGCTTTTACTACAGCAATCACTGCCTCAGAAGTTGGATTATCCAATACATCTGCAATCAAGTGCGCCACTTGCTCTGCCTCAGCTTCTTTAAAACCACGGGTAGTAATGGCCGGCGAACCGATACGGATACCAGAAGTCACGAATGGGCTTTCTGGGTCATTTGGAATTGCATTCTTGTTTACCGTAATATGCGCTTGACCCAAGTAAGCATCCGCTGCTTTTCCGGTTAAGCCTTTCGGGCGTAAATCCACCAAGAACACATGCGACTCAGTGCGGCCAGAAATAATACGCAACCCACGTGCAGCCAATGTTTTAGCCATGGTGTCCGCATTTTTAAGCACTTGCGCTTGATAGGCTTTAAACTCAGGCTGCTGCGCTTCCAAGAAAGCTGTCGCTTTACCCGCAATGACGTGCATCAAAGGACCACCTTGTAAGCTTGGGAATACATTCGAGTTCAGCATTTTTTCATATTCAGCTTTGGCCAAAATAATGCCGCCGCGTGGGCCACGCAACGTTTTGTGCGTAGTAGAAGTCACAAAGTCAGCATGCGGCACTGGGTTAGGATACACCCCCGCTGCAATCAAACCTGAATAGTGCGCCATGTCTACCATGAAATAAGCGCCAACTTTTTTAGCAATCGCAGCCATGCGTTCCCAATCAAAACGCAACGCATAGGCTGACGCACCACCAATCAACAGCTTTGGTTTCGCTTCTATGGCAATACGCTCCATCTCATCGTAGTCAATTTCTTCTTTATCATTGAGGCCATACGCCACAATATTAAATAACTTGCCCGAAAGATTGGCAGGAGAGCCGTGCGTCAAATGGCCGCCATGACCTAAGTTCATGCCCATCACTGTATCGCCTGGTTTTAAAATTGAGAAATACACGGCTTGGTTTGCTTGAGAACCAGAGTGTGGTTGCACGTTGGCGTATTCCGCGCCATAAAGTTGCTTTAGACGATCAATGGCTAACTGTTCCACCTGATCTACAAACTCACAACCACCGTAAAAACGTTTGCCTGGATAGCCTTCTGCATATTTATTAGTCAATTGAGAGCCCTGTGCTTCCATCACCGCTGGGCTGGTGTAGTTTTCAGAGGCAATCAGCTCAATATGCTGATCTTGACGGACGACTTCGTCTTCAATCATCTTGGCCAACGAAGGATCTGCGATTTTTAAATTGCGAGAAGTGCTAAACATGAGAGGTTATCCATAAAGCTGTAAATTTAAAGGTGTGATTTTAACATGATGTATATAGTGCATAAACACTCATGCTTACATTATGTTTAAGAGCCATATGCACCATTTTGGTTCATCTGACCCAGATTGGATGTTGCTACAACCACGTAAAAACGTATCCAAATCCTATCAACCAACCTAACCAATTGAATTTAATCAATTAAATTAATTGGCACACCTCTTGCTAATTACTAAACAAGCGCATATCTCCAAAATCGCTCCCCCTAGCCCAACATTCGTGTTGGGCATTTTTTTGCCTATTTTGGCGATAGCTGGCCCGTTATGGCTACTTACCTCGGCATATTAAGCAGGCTATAATCGCACTTATTGTTTAATCCTAGGAAGCAGCATGAAATGGACCGACAGTCAGCGTATAGCTGAAGCGCTTTACGACAAACATCCCGATATAGATCCTAAAACAATCCGCTTTACTGATCTAATGGAGTGGACATTGGCACTAGAGGGATTTGATGACCTGCCAGCCCACTGCGGTGAAAAGATTTTAGAAGCCATTCAACTTGCTTGGATAGACGAAGCAGAATAGCGCATGTTTGAAGCACTTTTCTTGCTATTTGTGAAGCACTTTGTATGTGATTTCCCATTGCAAACTTCGCCATGGATGTATCGCAACAAAGGCATTTACATGCATCCCGGTGGCATAGCTCACTCTGCAGTTCATGCCATTGGCACATGGTTAGTGCTCGCTTATTTTATTGGCGCTCAGGCCTGGCTATATGCTTTGCTCGATTTTATCGTGCACTACCACATTGATTGGGCCAAGCTACAACTCAATAAGCGCTTTGGCCTGCGCCCCGACAACAGCAATTGGTTCTGGATCCTGCTAGGTCTTGATCAACTTGCGCACCATATTACTTATTTTGTGATTGTTTACTATGCATTCAACTATCAATTTACCTAAAGAAATTTTCAAAGCTTATGACATTCGTGGCATCGTTGGTAAAACCTTAACACCAGAAATTGTCGAGCGTATTGGCCATGCATTAGGCTCGGAAGCTAAACACCGCGGGCAGTCAGAGATTTGCATAGGCTACGATGGCAGACTATCTGGACCAGAGTTAGCAGACGCTTTATCTGTTGGCATTCGCAAAGCCGGCATTGATGTGGTGAACTTAGGCATGGTCGCCACGCCAATGGTGTATTTTGCGGCGCATTTTCTCAATACACAATGCGGCGTCATGGTCACCGGCAGCCACAACCCGCCGGATTACAACGGCTTAAAAATGGTGCTGGCTGGAGAAACACTCTCTAACGACGCGATTCAAGGCTTAAAAGCGCGTATTGAAAATAATCAACTGACTTACGGTGAGGGCTTAGAACGTAAGTACAGTATTGCGGATGACTATATTCAAACGATTAAGGCGGATATCAATCTCACCCGTCCATTAAAAATCGCCGTAGATTGTGGGAATGGCGTGGCTGGTGCATTTGCTAAATCACTGTACAACGCCATTGGATGTAGCGTAGATGAACTATTCTGTGAAGTAGATGGACACTTCCCAAATCATCACCCAGATCCATCAGTGCCAGAGAATTTAGAAGACCTGATTAATATACTCAAAACCAGCCGTGCGGAAATTGGGTTAGCATTTGATGGCGATGGCGATCGTTTGGGTGTGGTGACTAAAGACGGAAAAATTATTTATCCGGACCGCCAACTGATGCTATTTGCTGAAGATGTATTGGCTAACAACCCGAATGCCAGCATCATTTTCGATGTGAAATCCACGCGTAATTTAACACCGTGGATTCAAGAAAAAGGTGGGCAGGCCGTGATGTGGAAAACAGGCCACTCCCTAGTTAAATCTAAAATCAAAGAAATTGACGCGGCACTGGCTGGCGAGATGAGTGGGCATGTGTTTTTTAATGACCACAAACAAGGAAAAAAGCGCTGGTACGGGTTTGATGACGGCTTGTACTCAGGTGCGCGGTTGCTTGAAATTTTAAGCCGCTTTCCTAACCCATCGGAAATTCTGAACAAGTTGCCCGATAGCGTTAGTACACCTGAGCAGCATATTCATATGAATGAAGGCGAACCACACGCTTTGATTCGTACCTTGCAGAAAACTGCCAATTTTCAGGGCGCTAATGAAGTTATTACTATTGATGGCTTACGCGTGGAATATCCAGATGGTTTTGGCTTGATGCGTCCTTCGAACACGACTCCCGTGATTGTGCTCCGCTTTGAAGCTGATAACGAAGCAGCACTCCATCGTATACAAGCACAATTCAAAGAAATCATCTGGGAAGCCGCACCGCACGTAGCTATTCCATTCTAACGCATGTCCAAGCACACCCTGATTATTGTATGTATTTGGGTTGCGCTGGCGAGTGTGGTCTATTACTTAGTGGAACGCATTCAACAGCCTAATACTTTACAAACATTGGGAAGCGACCATACCGTGGTATTAAAACGCGGGCTAGATGGTCACTACCGCGCCGAAGCGTTGATTAACGGTGAAAAAGTTGATGTATTGGTAGATACAGGTGCTACTGGCGTGGCTATCTCACAAGCCGTAGCCGACAAACTCAATTTAAAAAGTCTAACCGCAGTTCGCACCAATACCGCCAATGGCACCACCGTAGGCTACATGGTTCGACTTTCCTCGGTTAAGCTCGGCGGTGTAGAGGCCAATAATGTATCAGCCATGATTGCTCCAGGACTGGAAGGTGATGCATTGCTCGGCATGAGCTTTTTAGCGCGCATGGACGTGCGCTTGTTCAAAGGTGAAATGACCATACGCCAAGTTGAATAACATCAACAAAAACAACCCATTGTTTTATATAGATAAATTTATTTATGTAAGTATTCCTCACATCGTGTGACTAATGGTGGCTAGCTAGCCACTTATAAATAGTTTTATTACACACTTTAATTGAGGAGTATTACATGAACACACATTTCAAACTAGCAGCACTCATTGCATCTACCTTACTTGTTGTAACTACACAAGCAATCGCAGCCGAACCTATGTTGAGTACAGGTGGTTACGCCACACAGTTACAAAAACTAGAAATGATGAAAATGCTCGATGCAGACGGTAATCATATGGTGACTTTGGCTGAGTCTGATGCATACTACAACAGTATTTTTGATGCATTAAACAAAGATAATGACGACTCGTTGGATGCCAAAGAGTGGGCTGGTACCAACAGCAAAACCAAGATAGACCTAGCAACAGGCGGTTACACTCGCGAGCTCCGCTCCATGAAAATGATGAAGCTAATGGATACGGACGCTAACCATTTAGTTACCCGTGAAGAGTTCTTAGATCATCATCGTGCTATCTTTAACAAACTGGACATGTCTGCTGACCAACAAATTGATGCGCAAGAATGGGTAGCAAAAGTATTTGGTGGTAAGTAGTTTGAGCCCACTTGAAATCATAGTGCGCACTGACAACACACTATGATTATAGAAAAGGCCAGCATCAGCTGGCCTTTTTTTGTACTTGCTACGAATAAAGTTTCTCTTAATTACTGCGCTAACTCAGCTGCATCTACCACCACTTTATACAATTGCAGTTCTTGCTGGGTTTTGACTGTATCGCCTACCGCCACCTGACTACGCTTGCCCGGTGCAACGCCATTAATAATCATGGGACGGCTCTGAGCGACGGGTCGACCGGTTTTAGCATCGTACTTAATCATGCGTACTTGTACCCTACCAATCGGTACGTTTGTTGCATTCTGCACTGCAGCGTATACATTGCCGTTATTGTCCGCCACTGGTCCGGACTGAATATACTTGGCCGGATTACGCGGCAAATCGATGCGCACCGCGCGCGCATTGGCTTCTTTGCCAATATCCGAATTCGAACCTGCTGCCGTTTGGTAATGCTTCAGTGCTGCATCGGTTTCCCCGCGCCCTTCTGCAATCTGCCCAAGCAATGCATGACCAGGCGCAGTAGGCAACAACGCATTTGCACGGTTTAAAAATGGCTCAGCCTCAGCTTTTTTCCCCATATTAAACAAAGCAATACCGCTTTGGATATGCGGCTTAAAATAATCCGGCTGCATTTTAATGGCCTTGTCGTAGTAGCTTAAAGCCTCTTGTGGCTTTTTCTGAGTCAGCGCAATATCGCCTAGCAATTCCTGAAATCGGGCCTCTCTCGGCTCACCGGCAATCGCCTGATTTACTAATTTAGTCGCGGCGGCTGTATCACCTTTTTTTAGCGCAAGCAAAGCATCGTCATAAGCTTTATAAGCAGCACGCGTGGCTTTTACCTTCCCTACCTTTTGCGCATAACTTTCCTTACCCCAATCACCTCCTGCACCCAACTTGGCAAGCGTTTCTTTGTTGGCGTCCACGCGTTCTTGAGAGGGTGGATGACTAGCAAATAAACCAGTAATGAAATCAGTTTGCTTACCTTCGCTCAAGCGTACAAAAGTTTCTTGCAAAGTCACGGCTGCGGTTGGGTCATAGCCTGCTTTCTTCATATATTGCATGCCGTATAAGTCAGACTCAGACTCTGCATCACGACCATACTTGCTGGTTGCTAACTGTGCCCCTACTTGCGCTCCACCAACAATCAAATTGCCATAATTACTATTTTGCGCGCCTATGCCCACCGCAATCATTGCGCCTTGCATCAATATGCCGCGCTCCATGCTTTTGGCACCATGCCTTGCAGCGGCATGCACAATTTCGTGCCCCATCACCGCCGCCAATTCGGCCTCACTATTCAGCTCATACAACAAACCACGATTGAACGCGATTTTGCCGCCAGGCATGGCCCAAGCATTGGGGATTGAATCATTCAACACCACAAACTCATAGGGTAAATCCGGGCGATCAGAGACTGCTGCTAAACGCTTACCCACACTTTGTACATACGCGGTTAGTTCAGGGTCAATCACATAATCCCCGCCTTGCGATTGACGTGCAGGCGAGTAGTTTTGTGTACCGATTGAGATTTCCTGTGCTTGTGACACAAACTGAAACTCCGTTTTTTTAGTCACCGGATTAGTGCCACAAGCTGTGACCGTGACCACGGCCCATAAGCATAGCCATTTGCATGTGTATTTCATGATATTCCCCTTATGCACTTACTTCCCCTATGTACACATACGTCACGATTAAGTAATCACAGTAGGAGCATTTCGCCCAGTATTTTCTACCAATTGGGATAGCGTGAGCGCCAATTGAATCATTTCTGCCAGCGCTACTTGCGCATCTAAATGATGCTGCTTCACATCTGGCTCATACGCCTCAAGATAAATGCGGATGGTCGCTCCATCCGTTCCGGTACCCGATAATCTGAATACAATTCTTGAACCACATTGAAATAGAACGCGTATCCCTTGCCCATGGCTGACAGAACCATCCACCGGATCCGTGTAACTGAAATCATCACAGGTAGCCACGGTATATCGGCCAAACACTCGACTAGGCAATGTATCGAATTGCGCTTTCAAATGTGCCATTACCGCGTTGGCTTGCTCGGTCGGGATGCCTTCGTAATCGTGGCGCGAATACACGTTACGGCCATATTCTGCCCAATGTGCCTTCACAATGGCCTCCACGCTTTGTTTGCGCGCTGCCACAATATTAAGCCAACACAATACCGCCCATAGGCCGTCTTTTTCACGCACATGGTTAGAACCAGTGCCGAAGCTTTCTTCGCCACACAACGTTACTTTGTCTGCATCCATTAAATTGCCAAAAAACTTCCAACCAGTAGGTGTTTCATAGCAATCAATATTCATTTTTTGAGCAACACGATCCACGGCACCACTTGTCGGCATTGAACGCGCTACCCCTGCCAAACCACTTTTGTAGGCAGGGATTAAGTGAGCGTTCGCCGCAATAATCGCCAAACTATCGGATGGCGTGACAAAAAAACCTTTGCCTAAAATCATGTTGCGATCCCCATCCCCATCCGATGCAGCAGCAAAATCGGGCGCATTGGAACCATAGACAATTTTTACCAGTTCTTCCGCATAGGTTAAGTTAGGATCCGGGTGGCCACCACCAAAGGTTTCGGATACCTGACAATTCATTAAGCTAGTGGCAGGCGCACCTAAACGTTGCGTAAAAATCTCTTGTGCATAAGGCCCAGTCACTGCATGCATGCCATCAAACTTAATGCTAAAACTACTAGCAAATAATGCGCGAATCGCAGCAAAATCAAACATGCTTTCCATCAAATCGGCGTAATCACGTACCGGGTCAATCACTTCAACACTAAAGCTATCCAATTGGGTCAATCCCAATTGGTTCAGATTTATAGCTGGCAAATCCACTAATTGATACTGCTGAATAGCTTTGGAAATGGAAAAGATAGCTTCGGTAATTTTTTCAGGTGCTGGTCCGCCATTAGGCGTGTTGTACTTAATACCAAAATCATCATCAGGACCGCCAGGATTGTGGCTCGCAGAGAGGATAATGCCGCCTAATGTTTGATATTTACGAATGACATGTGATGCAGCTGGTGTAGACAAAATACCGCCTCTTCCCACCAATACTTTTGAAAATCCATTGGCCGCCGCCATTTTAATAATGGTTTGAATTGCTTGTGCGTTGTAGTAGCGGCCATCTCCTCCCAGCGTTAGCACAGCACCAGCAGGAATCTCCAATGAATCAAAAATACTTTGTACAAAGTTTTCTAAATAATGCGCCTGCTGAAAAACCTTCACTTTTTTGCGCAAACCCGAAGTACCAGGTTTTTGGTCTAAAAAAGGTGTAGTACTGATAAGACTGACTTGCATGCGGTTTCCTAAGATGGATAATTAATTAGAATATAAATCAAGTAGGTGTGAATCTCAATGCGTTCAATGGCATTTAACAATTAATCATTAGGGTAGCCAATCACACTCAAGAAAAACTTCATCAAACCATAAGCTGTCCATGACAATAATCGCTTAATACGGCTCTCATGCGCCCAGGCATCTGACGTGATGTGATAAGCATGTGCAATGGATGTCACAATTTCTTGCTTTAGTTCAGCAGCAAATTGCGTATCTAGCACAATGACGTTTGCCTCCAACGATAACAATAGACTAAAAGGATCAATGTTCGATGACCCAACCGTGGCCCAATCACCATCTATTACCGCCACCTTACTGTGCATAAAACTTTTTCGATACTCGTATATTTCCACACCCGCACGTAAAAAATAGGGGTAAAACGCATGCGTGGCAAACATCAAAAAATACTCTTTTCGACCTTGTAGCAATAGTTTGACGCTGACACCGCGTTTTGCGGCTGCAACCAGTGCATGTCTAAATCGCTTTCCTGGTAAAAAATAGGCATTTGCAATTAAAATTTCCGACGTTGCCTGATTAATCGCATCCAGATATGCAATTTCAATATCACGCCTATGCAGCACATTATTTCGGATGACATACGCTGCCTTCATTCCCTTCGTCTTTACTTGCGTAATCGCTTGCCTCTTATCATCATCCGCATGCTGTTTAACACGCTGCAAGTTTAACCAAGCCATGCTACGCCACAGTTGGTTGACACTCTCGACCATATCCATCACCAATGGTCCTGTGATCTGTAGCGCATAATCTACGCGGGGAGGGATTTGATTGAACACGTGCTGATCATCAATGATATTGATACCCCCAACAAAGCCAATCTGATTGTCAATCACGGCAACCTTGCGATGTAGGCGCCGCAAACGTCTTTTTTTGAGTGTCCATGGCGAAATCTTCGGTCGATAAAACATGACCTGCACACCTGCCTGCTCCAAAGTGCTGACATAGTTTTTTGGCAACTCCTTACTACCGAAACCATCCAATAACAGATTGACCTCCACCCCATTGCGAGCGGCTTGCATAAGCGCCTTTCCAATTGTGAGCCCTGTTTCATCCAACGCATAAATATAGGTTTGTAAATACACCACCCGTTTAGCTGACAAAATGGCAGACGCTAGTGTAGGGAAATACTCTGCACCATTGCGCAATAGCATAATCTGATTACCCTCAGTGATTCTCATGAACGTCTCACTAACTTCGCCGAGAGCATGGCATGGTCAGACACCTTCATAAACTGTGGTCCTGCATGCACTTCTGTATGCTGAATATCAAACCCTCTCACATAGATACGGTCCATTTTGAGCACAGGCAACCAAGCTGGGAAGCTTCGTGCATGTTTACCGGTGTGATGCTCAAACACCTCGCTAACATGCAGTTGCTTTGCAAATTCATGACTTGCTCGCAGCCTCCAATCATTAAAATCTCCCGCAATAATCATTGGTGCATTGATTGGCACATGACGATTAACGTAATCGACCACCCATTGCATCTGCTGACGACGCCAATGCGCCAACAATCCAAAATGGACACATATTGCATGCAAAGGGACGTTCCAGTTAGCGATATTAATCTCACAATGCAGCATGCCACGTTGCTCTAGGCGGTGCGCGGAAATGTTTTGATTGATAGATTTAGATATCGGAAATTTGGAAAGCAGAGCATTACCGTGATGCCCAGCAGGATAGACAGCATTCTTACCGTACGCATAGTCAGGCCAAAGCTGGTCTGTTAAATATTCTAGCTGGCCGGATTTTGCTGAGATAGCAATATGTTGGTCGGACTTAAAGTGCAGTTCTTGTACTTCTTGCAGAAAAATAATATCTGCATGTAACTTTCTCAGCAAATCTCGCTGCTGCTGCAAGGCAAATCGCACATTAAAATGAGTAAAACCCTTATGTATATTGAAGGTAGCAACATGCAAGGTGCGATGCGACATGAACCAAACCCAATCGTCTGTGATATTTACACAAATGAATCTAATCAATAAACATTGAGTGTATCAACTTTTAAAAGCATTCACCTACGAATATGCAAACTGAAAATGATTTCTTATCAACAAGCGGTTTCACCCATCGTTGCATCCTTCATTAAATGATAAGTCTGTGAACCACGTTATTACTCACCTCTGCCTCAATATTGGTTTGACCGTCATCTTCCCACAATATGATAGCGATGCTACCACTAGCAATATCAGTATCAACGTTTTCCAACTTAAGCACACCATCTACATAGCAACGCATGATGCTATCCACCACGTCAATTCTGACGTGATATTGTTTATCTAAAGCTATGGGGTAATCAATAGAAGCAATATTATTGGTCCATTGCCCATGGACTTTTTTATCGAAGAATATTTTGTTATCTTCAAATCGATAGCGGTATCTGTTATCGAAATCTAAATTTCTAAAATTAAATGCAAACTCTCTGAATTCACTCTTTCGCTTAATATCGAACTCCCATGAATAATTCACCCACTGATGTCGATTGGGATCGATGGAAATATAATCCCAATCATCTGCTGTTACATCCAAGTGATTGAAATAAATATGTTTGTTATCAAATCTAAGATTTTTATCAGACTGGTAGGTTTCATCTAGCAACCAAGCACTCCCATCCAAATCTAAAAACAATAATTCACCTTTCTTCACGCTTGGAAAGTCTACAACCCGTTGACCAGATGGTTGATGTGTTAAGGAAACAAGCAATTTTGGATAGGATATATATAACAACCCAGTAACCACCAACATAATCAGCACGAAAATGGCTATTCTTTTTCTTTTATTATTCATAAGATTGGTCGCTTGAGATTGGTAGATAACTTGTTAAATTAGATTAAACGCGTCGTTATCACCCTAGGCTTGTAATGTGACCTAAATATGAAAGGATGATTATTTGCAAATTCAATGCAACGCTGAATCAATAACTACGTAAGTAGTATTGGTAAGATAGACGTAAAAAAACCAGCTTATAGCTGGCTTGTTTATTCTGTAAGTTATTGATTCAATTGGTCGGGACGGTGTGATTCGAACACACGACCCCTTGCACCCCATGCAAGTACGCTACCAGGCTGCGCTACGCCCCGATCCTGACTGAAACTTCAGTGGCAGCATTATAAATCAAAAACCGTGCGGAGCCGAAAGTAGAGTCAATAAATTTATTGCAGCTATGCGCGCAATAGCTGTATCACTTGGCGTATTTGGGCACGCACTTGTGCCAAATCTACTGTATCACCCAATTCTGTTGTCATCGACTTAACGGCTTCAATGACTGGTGAGGCTGGAGTAGGCGCATCGGTAGACTCTTGTCCGTCTAGTCGATTACGCGCACCACTAATGGTAAAGCCTTGCTCATATAACAATTCACGTATTTTACGGATGAGCAACACTTCATGATGTTGGTAGTAACGACGATTACCACGACGTTTTACTGGTTTGAGCTGTGTGAATTCTTGTTCCCAATAACGTAGTACATGGGGTTTGACACCGCATAACTCACTGACCTCACCAATTGTAAAGTAACGCTTGGCGGGTATGGGTGGCAACTGCACTTTGGGAGATTCTTCAACCATATTTGCTCACTTTAAGTTATTGATTTGCGTAATGCTCTTCTACTTTACTTTTCAACTTTTGGCTTGCATGAAACGTCACAACGCGTCTGGCAGTAATCGGTATTTCTTCACCTGTTTTAGGGTTGCGGCCAGGGCGCTCGGATTTTTTACGTAATTCAAAATTACCAAAACCGGATAATTTGACACTGTCGCCTGCTTCTAATGCGGTACGGACTTCTTCAAAAAACGCTTCTACCATGTCTTTAGCTTCGCGTTTGTTGAGCCCTACTTGCTCAAATAACAAATCGGCTAAATCTGCTTTAGTTAATGTCATGCAACTCCCCTCACTACTTTTTACTTAATTTTTGATGGACAGTGTACTCAGTTACGTAACTCGGCACCAAATTGATTTTCGAGTATTTTTAACAACTTTGCCATTGCGGCTTCTGCTTCGGTGTCGACCAAAGTTTTATGAGTATCTTGTATAAGTACAAGAAATGCAAGGCTTTTTTTGTTTTCCGCGATGCCTTTTCCCTGGTAAACATCAAACAATTGTATCTGTTGCAACAATGGAATTTGCGCTGATTTAACTGCTTGAACTATCGCTTCTACCTGTACCGTGGCATCCACAATCACCGCAATATCACGACGCACACCTAAAAATTTAGAGACCTCTTGGTAAGTCGGTACGGTGCTAGACAATAAAGCTTCTACATTTAACTCAAACAAGAACGTTGCTTTAGGTAAATTGTAATGTTGCTGCCATTTTGGGTGCAGCTTGCCAAACCAGCCCTGCGCTTGTCCGTTGATGTAGATGCGCGCGGTTTGCCCCGGATGCAATGCAGCGTGCGTCTCCACGCGGTACTCCGCTTGTTGCTTAGTTAGCATATCTACTGTGGCTTTTACATCGTAAAAATCCACTTCACGCTTACCAGCAGCCCATTGTTCAGGCTGGAAGTCACCATAAAACAAACCGGCCAATTTTTGCTGCTCTGAGTAACCCTGTACTGCCGCATGATAGCTGCTACCAACTTCAAATAATAAAGCACGGTCTTGTTTGCGGTTTAAGTTGTAACTTAATACATCCAATAAGCCACCCCATAACCCACTGCGCATCACACTCATATTGCTAGCTATCGGGTTTTTAAGTGGTATCGGCGACGCATTACCTAGCAAATCGCGCTCCCATGCTTCTTCTACAAAGCTATAGGTCACAACCTCTTGATAGCCTTGTGATTGCATTGCATCGCGCAAAGCAGCCACATTCAAGCGTCTTTCTGATTGCTCTAGCATAGCCAAATTAGCATGTGGCGTAATTGCTGGAATTTTATCGTAGCCATACAAACGGGCAATCTCTTCAATCAAGTCTTCTTCTCGTGCAATATCAAAACGATAGGTTGGCGCTTGTACAGAAAATACTTGATCTAGCTCGGTAAATACAAAGCCCAATTGAGTCAGCAACTGCCCCACAGTCGCATAGGGAATATCAATACCTAGCACCGATTGCAAACGTGCATAGCGCAGCCTGACTTGATTGCGTACTGGCAGGGTTGCCACCGATTGCGTGACTGTGCCAGCTTGGCCGCCACAAATAGAGAGCACCAATTCTGTAGCGCGCTCCAATGCATCGGCTGTATTGCCAAAATCTACACCGCGCTCAAAGCGATAAGACGAATCTGTACTCAACCCAATACGGCGCGCTTTTCCGGCAATTGCATCTGGGGTAAAAAACGCACTTTCTAGAAAGATAGCCGTAGTGGTATCAGTGACCGAAGTAGGTTCACCACCCATGATACCGGCCAGTGCAATCGCCCCGCTACTATCGGCAATCACTAAATCATCTGTTGCCAGTTCTACCGTATTGCCATTGAGCAACTGTAACTGCTCACCCGATTGCGCGAAACGTACTGACACAGTGCCTTGCAGCTTATCTAGGTCGAATGCATGCATAGGTTGACCCAACTCAAGCAGGACATAATTGGTGATATCGACCAAGGCGCTAATGCTACGGATACCGCTACGCTCTAGGCGGCGTACCATCCAATCCGGAGATTTTACTTGGGCATTGACTTGGGTAATCACTCGCCCATAGTAGGCGGGACAAGCATCTGTCGCTTGCACTTGCACTGCAACACTTTTCTCGCTGGTCACATGTGCAGGCTGGGGTGTGGGCACACTTAATGGTGCGCCTGTCATCGCGACTACATCACGTGCAATGCCCAAGATACTTAAACAATCTGCACGGTTTGGCGTAAGTTTTAAGGTAATCAGCGCATCATTTAAGTCCAGATAATCGCGAATATCCGCACCCACTGGCGCATCTGCTGGCAATTCAAGCAAACCAGTCGCTTCTGCCGCCAAGCCCAACTCTTTGGATGAGCACATCATGCCAGATGACTCCACACCACGCACTTTAGCCTGCTTGATAGAAATGCCGGGCAATTCAGCTCCAACCAAAGCGCATGGAGCTTTGAGACCGGCACGTGCATTGCTGGCACCACAGACAATTTGTAACACTGCTGTACCTACATTAACTTGGCAAACTTGCAATCGGTCCGCATCAGGATGTTTAACGGCAGACACAATCTCACCTACCACAATTTTCTCAAAGACAGGCGCGACAGGAACCAAATCTTCCACCTCAAGCCCGGTCATGGTGAGCGCATGGCTTAATGCTTGTGTATCAAGCGGTGGATTAACAAAGGTGCGTAACCAGTTTTCCGAAAATTGCATATAAATCTTTACTTAATAAATTGCTGCAAAAAGCGCAAATCGTTGTTAAAAAAGTGACGGAGGTCATTCACGCCATAACGCAACATAGCCAAGCGCTCAACGCCTAGCCCAAACGCGAATCCGCGATATTGCTCGCTATCAATATTCACATGTTTAAACACTTCTGGATGCACCATGCCACAGCCACCGATTTCCAGCCAACTACCATTCCAGCTCATGTCCATCTCCGCTGAGGGCTCAGTGAACGGAAAGAATGAAGGTCTAAAGCGCACAGTCAGATCATCACGCTCAAAGAATTTTTGCAGAAAATCTTGCACCACGCCTTTTAAATTGGCAAAGCTGATATCCTCATCCACCCATAAACCTTCTACTTGGTGAAACATTGGAGAGTGCGTAGCATCAGAGTCCACACGATACACACGACCAGGTGCAATGATTTTTAGAGGTGGTTGTTGATTTTGCATGTAATGCACTTGCACCGGGGAGGTATGAGTACGCAACACATGTGATTCATCGACATAAAACGTGTCATGCATCGCACGAGCTGGATGATTTTCCGGGATATTCAATGCGGTAAAGTTATAAAAATCAGTCTCAATTTCCGGACCATTGGCTACATCAAAGCCAATAGAATGGAATAACTGTTCTATGCGTTGCAGTGTTAAGGTCACTGGATGCAAACCGCCGCGTGATTGCGCACGTGCCGGCAACGTGATGTCTAATGACTCATTAGCCAGCTGTTGTGCCTGCGCCGCATCAAGAATCGCCTCACGACGCGCATTGAGCGCTTGCTCAATCGCTTGCTTAACTACATTAATGGCTGCACCTGCAGCCGGACGCTCTTCTGCACTGAGCTTACCCAAGCCTTTGAGTGCATCAGTTAACAAACCGGTTTTGCCCAAATACTTTGCTTTTGCATTTTCAAGCGCAGGTAATGCATCACATGCAATAAAATCTGTTTGCGCTTCTGCGATTAAATGATTTAAATCTGACATGTTTGGGTTTGCACTCAATCAAAAAATTATCGGTAAATCATGCTCAAATATCTAGATTTCGAATTTAGATTGGCATGAATAAAAAAAGAGGCCGCAGCCTCTTTTTTTATTTGGTTTGTTTAGGCGTTTAAACCAGTTTTGGCCAACTCAACAAACTTAGCAAATGCAGCCTTATCAAATACAGCTAAGTCTGCTAAGACTTTGCGATCGACTTCAATGGAAGCTTTTTTCAAGCCATTCATGAAACGGCTGTAAGTTAAACCTAACTCACGCGCACCTGCATTAATACGTGCAATCCATAATGTACGGAACTGACGTTTTTTCTGACGACGGTCACGGTAAGCGTATTGACCAGCCTTCATTACCGCCTGCTTAGCAACACGGTAAACGTTTTTACGACGACCGCGGTAACCTTTGGCAGCTTTTAATACTTTTTTGTGTCTTGCGCGAGCGATGACACCACGTTTTACTCTAGGCATATCAGTCTCCTTATTGTGTTGGCATCATTGCGCGAACGCGTTTGACGTCAGTTGCTGAGATGATTGAAGTACCACGTAATTTACGTTTTTGCTTCGTCGTTTTTTTCGTCAAGATATGACGTAAGTGCGAATGGGTACGTTTGACTTTACCATTCCCTAAGAACTTAAAGCGCTTTTTGGCGCTGCTCTTGGTTTTCATTTTTGGCATTTTTTTCTCCTTAAGAGTTTAATTAAGAGTGCTTGGGCATGCCTTTTCGCCTTATCACTCAGAAACTTACTGCGCACACCAATATTGGAGTGTGCCGCATTATATCCGTAAAACTTATTCTGCTTTATCTGCTTTCTTAGCAGGTACTTTTTTCGCCGGAGCTAGCACCATCACCATTTGACGGCCTTCCATTTTCGGAAACTGCTCAACTATTGCATGTTCTTGCAAGTCTGCTTCTACACGTTTTAACAAAGCCAAACCAAACTCTTGGTGCGTAATCTCGCGGCCTCTAAAACGCAAAGTGATCTTTGCTTTGTCGCCTTCGCCCAAAAAGCGAATGATGTTACGTACTTTAATGTTGTAATCGCCATCGTCAGTACCTGGGCGAAACTTTACTTCTTTAATTTGTACTTGCTTCTGTTTTAGCTTTTGCTCGTGCTGGCGTTTGCTTTCGGCATATTTAAATTTGCCGTAGTCCATCAACCTACATACAGGGGGCGATGCATTTGGCGCAATTTCGACCAAATCAATATCAACCTCTTCTGCTTTGGCAAAAGCTTCTCTTAAGCTAACTATGCCAAGTGGTTCACCATCCACACCAATCAAACGTATTTCCGGCGATGTAATGTCACCGTTAATACGTGTATCTTTATCCTGAGCTATAACTATCCCCTAAACAAATAAATTAAGCCGTGCGCCAGACGATTTAAACTTTGGCTGCTATCTCTGCTTGAATGCGCTCTATAAACGCTTCCAGAGACATTGAACCTAAGTCTTCACCTTTTCTGGTTCTCACGGCTACCTGTCCATTTTGCATTTCACGCTCACCTGCAACTAGCAAGTAAGGCATTTTTTGCAAACTATGTTCTCGTATTTTATAGGTAATCTTCTCATTTCTCAAGTCAAAATCGCATCTAACGCCATTTTTCTTCAATTTTTCAACTACTTGGCGAATATAATCGGCTTGGCCGTCTGAAATATTCAATACCATTGCTTGCACCGGCGCCAACCAAACAGGCATGGCACCTGCGTAGTTCTCAATTAAGATACCTAAAAAACGCTCCATGGAGCCCACAATGGCGCGATGGAGCATAATTGGGCGTTGACGTGAGTTGTCTTCTGCCACATATTCCGCTCCTAAACGCTCAGGCAAATTCGGGTCAAGCTGAATGGTACCGCATTGCCACAATCGTCCCAGCGAGTCCTTAAGGGTAAACTCAATTTTAGGCCCATAAAATGCACCCTCACCCGGCTGTAAATCGTAACTTAAACCATTGGCTTTAATCGCATTGGCGAGCGCTGCTTCCGCCATGTCCCAAGCTTCTTCTGTGCCCACACGTTTTTCCGGACGGGTAGACAATTTCACAATCACATCTTTAAAGCCAAAGTCGGTATACACCTCATAAAGCATTTTAATAAACGTCGCCACTTCGTCTTCCACTTGATTTTCGGCACAGAAAATGTGCGCGTCATCTTGCGTAAAGCCACGCACTCGCATGAGGCCATGCAATGATCCGGAAGGCTCGTTACGATGACAAGAGCCAAACTCAGCCAAACGTAAAGGCAAATCACGGTAGCTGTGCAAGCTGCTATTGAAAATTTGGATGTGTCCAGGGCAGTTCATCGGCTTCACTGCGTAATCTCGGCTTTCGGACTTGGTGACAAACATATTGTCACGGTAGTTTTGCCAATGCCCAGATTTTTCCCATAGCGTTTTATCCAACACAGTTGGGGTTCGTACCTCTTGGTAATCGTATTCCTTAAATTTGGCACGCATGTACTGCTCTACCTCTTGCCAGATCACCCAGCCACGTGGATGCCAGAACACCATGCCCGGGGCATCATCCTGCATATGAAAGTAATCTAATTGCTTACCCAGTTTGCGGTGATCACGCTTTTCTGCCTCTTCCAATTGGAACAGATAAGCATCTAGCTCTTCTTTATTACGCCAAGCAGTGCCGTAGACGCGCTGAAGCATCTCATTATTGCTGTCACCACGCCAATAAGCACCAGCCAACTTCATCAATTTGAATGCTTTAAGTTTGCCAGTATTCGGCACGTGCGGGCCGCGGCATAAATCAGTAAAGTTACCTTCAGAGTACAAAGAAACGTCTTCACCTGCTGGAATTGAGGCAATAATCTCCGCTTTGTAATGTTCATTGATACTTTTGAAATAAGCTACGGCCTCATCACGCGGCAAAACCTTACGCGTCACAGGCTCATCTTTTTTTGCCAGCTCCAGCATTTTCTTCTCAATTGCCAATAAGTCATCAGGTGTAAATGGGCGCTTGTAGCTAAAATCATAATAGAAGCCATTATCAATGACTGGTCCAATCGTGACTTGCGCATCTGGGAACAACTCTTTCACCGCATACGCCAACAGGTGCGCAGTGGAGTGGCGGATAATGTCTAAACCTTCAGGATTTTTATCGGTGATAATCGCCAAATCTACATCTTGATCAATCAGATAGCTGGTATCCACGATTTGATCGCCCACCTTGCCAGCCAGTGCTGCTTTTGCCAAGCCAGCGCCGATATTCATGGCAACATCGGCCACGGTTACGGGCTGATCAAATTGTCTTACAGAACCATCTGGCAAACGAATATTAGGCATAACACGTCCGAAATCTATCTGAATTAAAAGCACAAACAATAAAAGCCGTTAATTATAACGGCTTTTGTAAATTAATTTGGTAGGCAGTAGCAGATTCGAACTGCTGACCCCTTGGATGTCGACCAAGTGCTCTAACCAACTGAGCTAACCGCCTATATTCTTAATTAATTAAGAGGTGCGAATTCTAGCTGATTATGCAGGTAGGCGCAAACCTAGCCTGCTATAATTTTGCCATGCAAATTGAAACCAATATCAGCAAGAATGATGAAGCTATCATTTCGTGCATTGCCGAACAAGGGTATGTCGTTATCGATGATTATTTTAACGGTGACATCATTGCATCTCTTGGCAATTTAGCTAAATCCAAGTTTAACAAACAAGAAATGACTCAAGCCCGCACTGGCAAACAAGCTCAAACCAATGCAAGCATCAGGGGCGACAGCATCCACTGGCTAGATGAGAACAACAATGAACTCGTCATACAGCAATATTTTTTGCAAATGCAGCATTTAAAAACTCTAATGAATCGGCATTTTTATATGGGATTAGCATCGCTAGAAACACATTTAGCTATCTACCCAGCAGGTGCTGTGTATAAAAAGCATCTAGATCAGTTTAGCGTAACTCATGCAAATACATTTAACACTAGAAAACTCAGCTCTATTCTGTATTTAAATGAAGACTGGCTACCCCAACATGGTGGTGAGTTAAAGCTTTACATCAACGAAACGGAGTGGCTAGACATTCTCCCTAAAGGCGGAAGATTGGTGCTATTTTTATCTGCTGAATTTTGGCACGAGGTATTGCCAGCCACACGCGAACGCCTAAGCCTAACGGGTTGGTTTAGAACGCGCGAGCAACAACCAATTAATGGCTGAACACGTGCTGATACAAACTTGGACTTGCATAGCCATCCTGAGGTAACTGATATTTTGCCTGATACATGCGCACAGCCTCTTGGGTTTTTAACCCCGGAAAGCCGTCGGGTGGTCCTGCAGGGAAGCCCAGCTCATTTAAGCGGCTTTGCAGCGCCCACATCTCATTAAAACTTAAAGCTTCAGTTTCAACATTATCCTCAATAGCAATATCGGCCACCCCAACCAATTGCTCAGAAAGATGCGCTACGGCCAGCGCATAGTTGACCGAGCGGTTCCAATCCATAATCACATCAAAATTGCTAAACACCATTAGTGCAGGCCCACGCCAACCCTGCGGTAGTAAGATAGCAGCGTTGTTTAAGTGATCAAGATGTGAGGGTACGTGAACACCCAACTGCTGCCAATCTTTAACACTGCGACGTAAAGTGAGCTGCGCTTGACTGACATCAAAGCCCTCAGGCAAACTCACTTGCACCATGACCGGCTCATTAGCATGCCACCCTGCTTTCGCCAGATAATTAGCAGCGGAGTTAAAAGCATCTGGCAATGATTTCCATATGTTAATACGCCCGTCTTTATCAGCATCTACCCCATATTGCATAAAGGTAGTGGGCATAAATTGCATGTGCCCCATTGCCCCAGCCCAAGAGCCACGCATTTTTTGAATCGTATTGTGGCGCGCATCGACGATGCGCATCATATTAAACAGTTGATTACGAAAAAACACAGCGCGCCGTCCTTCGTAAGCTAAAGTCATCAATGCAGATGGCAAATCAATATCACCCTGAAAGCTTCCATAATTGGTTTCCATACCCCAAAATGAGACCAAAATATGTTTAGGAACCCCATACTCGGACTCCACATCATCGAGTAGCGGCTGGTACTGCAAAAGTAAATCACGCCCCCGAGCTATGACGTCAGGTGTGACACGTCGCTCTAGATAACTCAAAAAAGTCGATATAAATTCTGGCTGAGAGCGATCCAACTGAATCACACGAGGCAATATCTTTGCCTGCTTAAATGTCGCCTCTACTGTCTGTTTAGATATGCCTTCACGCAGGGAGTCTGCTTTAAGCTCTTGCAACCACTCCTGAAAGTTTTGCTGCTCCCCTGCATTCGCCTGCTCAGCAAGCATCAGCAAAAATACTAATAACCAAATCCGCATACCGCTACACCAGTTCTGAGTACCCAATCTTGTAGTTAGGATACTTTAATTGATATCCAGTTTCCAGCATCCGACTATTAGATAATCGCTTACCTTGACTAGGTGGTTCTGTAGACTCTATTTGATAAGGCAACTGCATACTGCTTGCTAGCCAGCGCAATACATCATAGTGCGCAGTGGGCATTGAGTCAGTCACAATAAAGAGCGGATGTATGGTATGACCATTAGCAACTGTATTTACTAGATGAGCGATAAAGCCTGCGGCATCATCACGATGGATACGATTCGTCCATTGATTCTTGGCCGGCCAGCGCGATTGGACTTTAGCCAAATTGAGTAAATATAACCGTCCGGGTCCGTAAATGCCGGATAAACGCAATACCGTACCAGCACAAGGCAAATCCGCAAGCAGCTGCTCTGCTTCTAATAAACGCTCACCACCAAAATCCGCAGCTATTGCTGGCACAGATTCATCGATTAATATATCCGCATGCTGACCATACACACGCGTGCTGGAGACAAAAAACACATGTTTTAATTGCGGCCCAACTTGCGATTGGAGCACGTTACGCAATCCATCCACATAATGTTGAGCATAATTTTCATCTGTTTGCGCCGTAGCAGCTACGCAATACACAATCACTTCAGCATGCATCTGCGCTAAGGTGTCCGGTACAGTGACATCCGCTTGTATCGTCTGCATGCCCAATGGTAGCGCACGCATGCTTTTACGCACCCCTACTACTTCATGCCCAGCTTGATGCAGTCGCACGGCAATCTCGGTGCCTAAATCACCGCAACCTACTAACAGTACACTAGCCATGTTGTGATAAATATTTTTCAGCAAACATCATGGCGACAATGGTTTTACCATCGGTAATCTCACCATTGAGTATCATCTCCATACAGCGTGGCAGGCTCATCTCAAAAACCTTCAGCGCCTCATCCACATCACGTTGATGCTGCCCCAAAGTGAGACCGCGCGCTAAATACATATGAATCACCTCATTAGAGTAACCAATACATGGATGCTGTAAGCCAAGTTTCACCCATTGTTTGGCAGCGTAACCGGTCTCCTCTAGCAACTCGCGCTGACCTGTGTTCAAAATAGTTTCGTTCGGGTCAATCTTACCGGCTGGCAATTCGACAAACACTTGATGCAAAGGGTAGCGGAACTGCCGCTCAAAGATGATATTGCCATTATCGAGCAAGGGCACCACCACAACTGCGCCCGGATGCAGTACAAATTCGCGTTGGCTTTGATGCCCGTTCGCTAACCTTACCAGGTCACGCTTCACTGTCAGCATGCCACCCGAGGCAATGGTCTCGGAGCTAATGGTATGCTCTACTAAATCGATGTTGTTGGCTGTCATTTAAATCGATGCTATCTTAAAAGTATCGCACTGCTGAATATCTCCAGTAGACAAGCCCTGATTGAACCAGCGCATCCGCTGCTCAGAAGTGCCGTGGGTAAAGCTATCTGGCACAGCATAGCCCTGCGCCTGTTTCTGCAATGCATCATCCCCGATGGCTGCTGCCGCAGTCATGGCTTCTTCCACATCTCCCGCTTCTAAAATGCGGTTCTCACCATCGGCATGATTCGCCCAAACGCCTGCATAGCAGTCAGCTTGCAACTCCAAACGCACAGAATACTGATTGGCCTCCGCTTCATTACGGGCTGACTGGCGTGCACGCTGCACTTGCTCGGAGGTGCCCATCAGATTTTGAATATGATGCCCCACCTCATGCGCAATCACGTAGGCTTGGGCAAAATCCCCAGGCGCGTGAAAACGATTTTTCATCTCTTGATAGAAACTTAAATCGATATACACTTTTTGATCGGCTGGGCAATAAAATGGCCCCATCGCAGCTTGCCCAGCGCCGCAAGCTGTAGAAGTCTGGCCTGTGAACAACACCAACTTGGGTGCAGGGTACTGATGCCCGGATTGTTGAAACACTGTACCCCATGTTTCCTCCGTACTCCCCAACACTTTGGCCACAAATACTGCCATCGGGTCATCTTTGGGAATCGGCTGCGCTTCTGTCACTTCCGTTTGTTGTAGCCCTTGTCCAACATTGAGCACCACCGCTGGATCCACTCCAAAATACATGGCTACTAAGGCAAGTACGATGGTGCCCACACCAATACCTTTACGACCTATACCGCCCCCACCACTGCGGCGATCCTCAACATTGCTACTTTCCTCTTGATCATCTAAACGCATGCTTATGCTCCCTGCTTAATTATTTGCCATCAACGCATCAAAACAATTTGCCAAATACCCAATTGACCAACAATCCCGCCACATACCCAAGCACTAAAACAGGGAGCACCATCAGCTCTTTTTTCCAATCTAAAATCTGAAATTTTTTTAAATAAAACAAAATGAGCGGGATGGTTGAGAGGGCGCTGCAAGCCACAGCCCAAACCAGCCCCTCAAACCCATAAAAATAATACATGCTAAAACCAAAAGTATATAGGCAAACTAAGTTTACAAAAGTTAAGCCACTCTGCAGTTTGGGTTTACCCATAGCTAAAAAACACTCTCCAGCTAAACGATATCTCACCTCAAACAAGCAAATGCTCATAATTTGCAAAATCCAGCCCACTGACTGGTAACGATTGTCGTACAGAATTTGTACCACGGTGTCCGCTGTCACAAATAAGAAACTAAATGTAAAAAGTAACACAACATCAAACGGCAAACGTAATTTATAAAACACATTGCCTAAATTACTGGGATTATCACGAAAAGTTTCACACAAAGCAGGAAACCCAATAGTGTGTATCATGGAACCGACTAATTGCACAACAGCACCCACCAACAAGCCTGCGATCGCAAAATAACCCAGCGACTCGGCGTCTACCAACGCGCCAAGCATCAACTTATCGCTACTCATTACTAAAAAACCCATAATCGATGAAATGAATATCCATTTACCAAAATGAAAAATCTCATCGGAAACAGATTTATCAAAGTAAAAATGGTTACGCTTACCTTCGATGATAAAGTAGCTCATGACAGTATTCGAAAATGTCGCCACTAATGACCCCACCACCAATGCCCAAACATCTGGTCGTACAAATGCCCATATCAACATCGCAAAAAAGCCTATTACCTGACTAATTAGCGTAATGGTCACATTTAACTTAAGTGTCAAGTTACGGTTGCCGAGACTGACTTTGGTCGGTTCGTAACCATATATCATAGAATTGAGCCCAATTAGAGCAACAATGTATGGGAATTGTGCGTCGTTATAAACACTATCGACTGGCAATAATTGCCACTCGCTTAATAGGAAAAAAATAATCGAAACAATTATTGAAAATAACCATATCAACCACCCTCTGATAACTTGCATCGTCCAAACTGTATTTACAAATTGATCATCAGATCGTTTGTTTTGAATCAAGATTTGCTTAAGACCAATATCCGAAAGAAGGTTAAGCCCTAAAATAAAAATACCCGCAAGCGCCATCAGCCCAAACATGTCTGGTGCAAGCAACCTTGTCATAATCAAGTTACTCACAAACCTTAATATTTGGCTTAAAGCATTTCCGCTAAATATGAACATACCGGATTTTATGACGCGATGCTTAAGAGAATTTGAATGCATATTGTATTGATATCAAGTAGTTAATGACTATATTCTAAAGTAAAGAGACATCAATCTATCAACTTAATTAAAAATATTAAAAAAACAACGTAACTTACTAATTTTTGTAATATTTTGTAACAAAAAAGTTTATAAAAATTTCAATTTTGGGGTTGACAGAATCATAACACCATATAAAATACGAGTCATAAGAAGATAGTAGTTGTAATAACCAACATACAAAATATTCAGAGAATCAAGGGATAACAAGAAAGTTTAAATGTTGGAGTAACCCAAAATGAATATTCATTATTCAGCAAAAGCATTTGCCTCCCCGCTGCTTTTGTTAGTTCTAGCAGGCGTATGCAGCAATGCATTATCAGATGTTTACCGTTGGCGTGATAACAAAGGCGTCATGCAATATTCGGATGTTCCACCTGCTTCATTAACAAAAAACAGAAAATCCGAATCGCTTTTACTTAAAATCATTAAAGATGAAAATCTATGTGCTAATCCTGAATTAAAAAATTCAGCGGCAAAAAAAAGCACCCCTGTTGAACTAAATCTTCTATTTAATCAAGTAAATACATCACTAGCGCAAAAAAGCTCTGGTTCAACTACAACGCAAAATAGTTCAGTTTTGACACAAATTGCCAATGCCACTTCTTCAGCACAAAAAAACGCACTTATGTCACAACTTTCAGGAGCTAGTACAGCGCAAAAAAATGCAGTTCTAGACCAGTTTGCAGATGCTAGTACAGCGCAAAAAAATGCAGTTTTAGCACAACTTGCAAATGCGACTCCGGCACAAAAAAGTGCATTAATGCAACAATTTTCAAATACAAGTACAGCAAAACAAAGTGCAGCTCTTGCACAAATTGTAAGTGCACTGAGTGGTCAAACTTCTGGCTTTACACCTATCGCTTCTAGCACAAGCCCTAGCACCCCATCTGGTGTTTCTGTAGCACCAATTGGAAATCAGCCATCCACAGGTACTACAACTGGTTCTACCTCAGGTACTACAACTGGTTCTACCTCAGGTACAACGACTGGTTCTACCTCAGGTACTACAACTGGTTCTACCTCAGGTACTACAACTGGTTCTACCTCAGGTACTACGACTGGTTCTACCTCAGGCACTACAACTGGTTCTACCACAACAACAGCCTCTACTAAACCGCCTAAAGTAGCTGTTGGTTGTAATGGTAACGGTGAGCAATGCACAATTCCAGCAGGCATCACTGCAAAAGTATGGTTTGGTGTGCATACAAAATGGACCACCAAAGAGAATGTATCTGGCAGTATTGGCTGTAACGCTAATGTAATGGGTGACCCAAAATCCGGTGCTTATAACCGTTGTTTCTACGTGGATAACAAACTGTTGGCAAAAAACCTTGACCCACAAGGCCAAAACTTAATGCCAGCTGTTAATAAAACGCTAACGCCGAAACCAGCCGTGGGCTTTTCTACACCTATGATTAAAGCTGCAGCGATTCCAAAATCTCAGTCATTTCCATACGCTGGGGCATTCCGTATTAGCTGTGAATACTCCCACATGAGCAATGACGATCCAATTGTATTCCCTGGCGTGCCCAACGCGACACACCATCATACATTCTTTGGTAGCACTGCGGTCAACGCATACAGCACCAATGAAACTTTGCGTAATGCTGGAAACAGCACTTGCGCGGGTGGTATTTTGAACCGTTCAGGATATTGGATGCCAAGTTTAATTAACTCAAGCACTGGTGCTCCGGCGAAACCAACCTTTATCGTGGTTTACTACAAAGCAGCAGATGATAAAAGTGGAGCATACATCAAAGCTCCACCAGCAGGCTTACGTATGATTGCAGGTAATCCTAAGCCGCTCGCGGTTGCCGATGCTGAAGGTGGTTTCTTCTGCCAAGACCAAACGCAAGTCATGAACCCTGCTAACTGGGGCATCATGTGGCAAGGTAATCACATTAAGCAATCTTGTGGCGGTTCTAATCAAATGTTACGTATGATTGTAAGCTTCCCATCATGTTGGGATGGTAAAAATCTGGACAGTCCTGATCACAAATCTCACATGGCTTACTCATGTGGAGATGAGTGTGAGAATGCTCAAGGGATTGTTACCAAATCAGCAAACTCATGCCCAGCAAGCCATCCGATTGCCATTCCATCTATCGCAATTAATGCCGACTTCTTTGGTTTAGACCCGAATGCTAAATATCGTTTGGCTAGTGATAACTACAGTACTGCGTACCCAGGTGGTTATTCTCTACATGCTGACTGGATGAACGGTTGGGATGAATCAATCATTAACCGTGTAGTCAAAAACTGCTTTAACAATCCTAAAGACTGCGGCGGTCCAAACTTAGGCGATGGTGAAACACTGTATGGAGTAAACGTAAACTAAGTACTGACTACTGATTGATAGTTATCTTGTAACAAAAAAGCCATGACAAATGTCATGGCTTTTTTGTTTACATTTCAACTAAATAGCTTTATTGAAGTTCAATGAATGGTTGAATCAATCAATCTATAACGATTGAGCACTACAATGGATCTAATCATTAAATGCGTTGATAAAGCTAATAAACAAAACGATTAAAAACCTTATCGCTTAACCCATAAGGTTTTATATATAAACCCTGGAAATGCAAAAACCAAGAATAAGCTGAATGTGACTGTATAAAACTCCCAGCCTTGCTTACTCATTTGACCATAAACTGAATACTCCGCATAGGCTGTAAGGGCTCCTGTAAGCGAATAAAGCACTATCAGCTCAAATAAACACCAAGCTAAGCTCTTCCTTTCAGCTTTTAAGGGCACAATGTAGAACAGTCTTTCAGAGAACCATGGCAGATTAGCCACAATAAATGAAAGGAGAAGAAGAGTAAGTTGTACAGTCATCATGTAATTGTGCTGATAGTTACAACGTTTTATTGCAGACTAGTGACAATAGACAAGCCACAGAGATTCATCAGCGTTTGTGGTAATAACCCAATCAGCAAAAGTGCTAAAGCGTTAATGCTGAGTACAAATTGCATATCTACTGGTGCACTAATAGGGTCAAGAGCTAGAGGTTCGTCAAAATACATTAACTTAACGATGCGTAGATAGTAAAAAGCACCGATAACTGCCATTAACACTGCAAGTACAACCGGCCATGTAAATCCAGCTTGCCAAGCTGCTTGTAACACTGTGAATTTTGCGTAGAAGCCAATGGTGGGTGGAATGCCTGCCATGCTAAACATAGTAATCAGCATCAAAAATGCTGCCCACGGACTGCGTTGATTTAGGCCTTTAAGGTCATCCAGTTTGTCCGCTTCAAAACCTTTGCGCGATAGCAACAAGATCATACCGAAACCTGCCAAAGTCATCAGTACATAAGCCGAGATATAAAACATACTTGAAGCAAAACCATTGAGGTTTGCGCTCATTAAGCCAAACAGCAGAAAGCCAATATGTGAGATCGTGGAATACGCTAACATGCGTTTTAAATTGGTTTGCGCAATAGCACTTAAGTTACCAATGATAATGGATAGCAAGGCCATGATTAGCAACATGTCTTGCCAATCTGCCGCAAGTGGGTATAAGCCCTGCGCTAATAAACGAATGGTGATAGCGAATGCTGCAAACTTTGGCACAGAGCCGATCAGCAATGTAATAGAGGTTGGAGAGCCTTGATATACGTCCGGTACCCACATTTGGAATGGTACGGCACCAAATTTAAATGCTAAGCCCGCCACCACAAATACCAAGCCCATGATAAGCACTGGATTATGTAGGCCGATGTTTGAAATTTCAGCAGCGATTTCTGTAATATTTAAACTTCCGGTCATGCCATAGACCATGCTCATGCCATACAGCAACATGCCAGATGCTAAAGCACCTAGTACAAAATACTTCATAGCAGCTTCAGAAGCACGGGGATTGTCACGATCAAACGCCACCAGGGAATATAAACATAAAGATAGCAACTCTAAACCCATATAAATGCTGAGCATATTCTGACCGGAGATCATAACCATCATGCCCAGCATTGAAAATAAGACCATGGCGTAATACTCGCCGCGGAACATATTGCGTTGCTTTTGGTATTGGCGTGTGTAGACCAACATGATGGAAGTACCCAGATAAGTCATGAGTTTGAGTACATCACCTAAGCTATCGTCCACGAACATATCATTAAATGCATAACTGACACCGAGTGTGTGGGTTTGGAACGTGAACAGCGCTGCTGCAAACAAGGTAAACTGCGCCAGACCATAAATCACAAAACGGTTTTGCGGTTTGATAAATAAATCTACCAGCAAAATAAACATGGCCATGCCGAGCACTGTCAGTTCGGGCAGCACGTTAAGAAAATCGTATTGAAAGTTTTCCATCGTTAAATACTTGCTGCAGGTGCACTGCTTAAAATCGGTAATTTACTGGTTTGCATATGCGTTAAGAACTCTGCACTGGTAGCTTGCAACATGGCTGTAATCGGCTCAGGATATACGCCGAACCCAATGACTAATAGTGCAAGCGTTGCCAAAATAAGAAATTCTCTTCTATTAATATCAGTTAACTCAGCCACATGCGCATTGGCCACAGCGCCATAAAATACGCGCTTGGTCATCCACAAGGTATAAGCTGCACCAAAAATTAGTGTGGTGGCAGCTAAGAACGCTACCCAAAAGTTAAATTTAACTGCAGCTAAGATCACCATAAACTCGCCCACAAAGCCTGAGGTGCCAGGCAGACCACTATTCGCCATGGCAAATAACACGGCAAACGCGGCGAATATTGGCATGGTATTCACGACACCGCCGTAATCGGCAATCTGGCGGCTATGCATACGGTCATACAATACGCCCACACACAAGAACATTGCGCTAGAAATAAAGCCGTGTGAAATCATTTGTACGACCGCCCCTTCTAGCCCTAGCTGACTGAACATAAAGAAACCAAGTGTGACGAAGCCCATATGTGAAATAGAAGAGTAAGCAATCAACTTTTTCATGTCTTTTTGGACCAACGCCACAAGTGCAATATACACAATCGCAATCAAGGACAATGTCACCATGGTATTAGCAAAATAGTGTGCTGCATCCGGAGCAATGGGCATGGCAAAGCGTAAGAAGCTATAGCCACCTAACTTCAGCGCAATAGCTGCTAATACCACTGAGCCGCCGGTAGGCGCTTCCACGTGGGCATCCGGTAACCATGTATGTACTGGCCACATTGGAATTTTGACTGCAAACGCCATAAAGAATGCGACGAATATCCAAATTTGTGCAGACATGGTGATAGGCAAAGCATAGTAATCAGTGAGCGCAAAACTACCGGTTTGATGGTAGAGGTAGATAAACGCCACCAACATTAGCAGTGAGCCTAACAGGGTATATAAGAAGAATTTAATGGTGGCGTATACACGGTTTGGCCCACCCCAAATGCCAATCACTAAAAACATTGGGATCAACATCGCTTCCCAGAATACATAGTAGAGAATGGCGTCCAGTGCACTAAACACGCCAATCATTAGCCCACTCATAATTAGGAATGCAGCCATGTATTGCGCAACACTTTTGGTAATCACTTCCCAAGCAGCAATCACAACGATTACCGTGGTGAAACTGGTCAATAAAATTAAAGGTACGGAAAAGCCGTCTGCACCTAAGTGGTAATGAATATTAAAAGCAGGAATCCAAGTGGTACTTTCCTGAAATTGGAACGTACCGATAGGCAGCTGAAATTTTGTATAGAGTGGGACAGTTACTAAAAAGCTAACGATGGCGCCCACCAAGGCGACCCAGCGTGTGCGTTGAAGATTTTGATCGTTACCTAGCAATAGAACAATCACGCCAGCCAAGATAGGTAGCCAGATGGCAAAGCTGAGTATGTGTTGATGGAATAAATTCATGTGCAACTTTTTAGTTGATTTTAATAAAGAAGGTCAAAAACAAAAACACGCCAATAATCATCGCAAACGCATAATGATAAATAAGGCCAGATTGTAAATGACGCACTTTGCTCGATATTTTTGCAACTAAATTGGCAGTGCCATTCACCATAGCGCCGTCAATTAGTTGTACATCACCAATTTGCCATAACTTACCGCCGATTAAACGTGAGCCACCGGCAAACACACGTTCATTAAAGCTATCAAACCCATATTTATTATCCAGCACTCGATAAATCAAATGGCATTTACGCTTAATTGCAGCAGGAATATCCGGGCGCTTCATGTAAAAGTACCATGACAGCAATACGCCAGATGCGGCTAAAGCAAATGGCAGCGTCAAGAAGCCGTGCAATGCCATGCCAGCCGGGCTGTGCAGTAGCTCATGATAGTGATGCGCCAAATGTTGCATGGCCGGATGCGCTTGCGCATCCACAAAAATCACATGATTGAAAAAGTCACCAAATAGCATAGACTCAATAGCTAAATAGCCAACGAATACGGATGGAATAGAAAGCAACACTAATGGAATAGTCACAACCCAACCTGATTCGTGTGGATTGTCGGTAGGGGATAATCCATGATGATGACCGTGGTCATCTGCATGTTCATCGTGGTGTGCCTGGGCATCTTGGTGTACTTCGCGCCACTTTTCTTTGCCATGAAACACTAAGAAGTACAATCTGAATGAGTAAAATGCAGTGACGAATACGCCTGCCAACACCGCAAAATAGGCAAAGCCACTACCTGTGATGTGGGAAAACTTCACGGCCTCAATAATGCTGTCTTTGGAATAGAAACCGGCAAAAAAGGGAGTGCCGATAAGAGCCAACGACCCAATCAGAGATGTAATCCATGTAATCGGCATGTATTTTTTCAAATTACCCATATTGCGGATATCTTGGTCGTGGTGCATGCCCATGATGACAGAACCTGCGGCTAAGAATAATAGCGCCTTGAAAAATGCATGCGTCATCAAATGGAAAATAGCGACCGAATATGCTGAGGCGCCCAACGCTACAGTCATATAGCCTAATTGTGATAAGGTTGAATAAGCGACTACTCGCTTGATGTCGTTCTGGATAATGCCCAAGAAACCCATGAACAGAGCGGTAATCGCGCCAATAACCATGACTGTTGAAAGCGCTGTGGTAGACAACTCGAATAACGGTGACATGCGTGCAACCATAAAGATACCAGCGGTTACCATGGTGGCAGCGTGAATCAATGCAGATATTGGAGTTGGGCCCTCCATAGAATCTGGCAACCATACATGTAACGGTACTTGTGCAGATTTACCCATTGCGCCAACAAATAGCAATAAGCATGTAACTGTCATCAGCGACCAATCAACATTCGGCACAATTTGTACTTGGACGTCTTTAAGTCTAGGCGCGGATTCGAAAACTGCTGCGTAATCTAAACTTCCAAAGTGATACAACACCATGCCTATACCTAACAGAAAACCAAAGTCACCCACACGATTGACCAAAAACGCCTTTAGGTTGGCATAAATTGCAGTAGGTCGGGTATACCAAAAACCAATCAATAAGTAAGACACCAAGCCAACGGCTTCCCATCCGAAGAACAGTTGCATGAAGTTATTACTCATCACCAACATCAGCATGGAGAAAGTAAACAATGAGATATAACTAAAGAAACGGCTATACCCTGGATCTTCATGCATATAGCCAATGGTATAGATATGCACCATCAACGATACAAAAGTCACGACTACCATCATCATGGCAGTAAGGTTATCAATCAGGAACCCCACCTCAAAACGGAACGCACCTGAGGTCAGCCACTGGTAAACCGTTTCATTTAGAGTAAAACCATGCAACGTTTGATTAAGTACATAAGTGGAAAGCATAAATGCAATACCAACCCCTGCAATCGTCAGAATATGTGCGAAATGCCTTGGTAATTTGCGACCAAATAAACCAATCACTGTGGCCGCTATAAGAGGCAACATAGGAATTAGCAATAAAATTTTTGACATACTCATATAGATTATTAACCGTTTAGATGGCCTAAGTCGTCCACATTGATGGTGCGTAAATTACGGAACAATACAACCAAAATGGCCAAGCCGATTGCAGATTCTGCGGCTGCTACCGTCAAAATAAAAAACACAAATACCTGCCCTGCAATATCGTTCAGGTAATGAGAGAACGCAATAAAATTCAAATTGACGGCTAATAGCATGAGCTCAATTGCCATCAATAAAATAATCACGTTTTTACGGTTGAGGAAAATGCCAACCACACTGATAGCAAACATCAGCGCCCCTAAGATAAGGTAATGCGACAAACCGACCATTATTGTTTCCCCTCTGCTGGCGTATCTATGGCTACAGACTCAGCTATTGGCTGCTCCACCTCAGCCGCCATACTTACGATGCGCAGGCGGTCTTGTTTACGCACTTTTACCTGCTCTGCCGGATTCATGGATTTGTTGTCTTGGCGGTCACGCAAGGTCAATACAATCGCAGCTACAATCGCAACCAATAAGACTACAGAGGCCAACTCAAATGGCAACAAATAGTCGGTGTATAGCACACTCCCTAATTCTGCTGTGTTGCTGTAGCCAGCAGGCTTAGTCACTGCGTGCGTAGGACTGAAATATTTTCCACCTAGCACCATCGCCATTTCCACTACCATCAGCACACCAATAAAACCTGCCATGGGTAGATACTCCCAAAAGCCTTCACGTAATTTATCTACGTTAATGTCTAACATCATCACTACAAACAGGAATAACACCATGACCGCACCAACGTATACCAGCACAAGCGCTATACCCAAAAACTCTGCTTCTAATAGTAGCCAAATACCAGCAGCTGTAAAGAAAGCCAACACCAAGAATAGTGCCGCGTGTACCGGGTTGCGTGTGGTAATCACACGCAGGCCTGCAAACAACAAGATGGCCGCAAGTGTATAAAATACAATATCAGTAAAAACCATGGCGATTACCTAAACACCTTATCTTGCGCACGATCTGCGGCAATTTGTTGCTCGTATTTATCGCCAACAGCTAGCAGCATTTCTTTGGTGTATAGCAAATCACCACGTTGCTCGCCGTGATAATCAAACACACGAGTTTCTACAATGCTGTCAACCGGACAAGATTCTTCACACAAACCGCAGAAAATACATTTGGTTAAATCGATATCATAACGTGTGGTTCTACGCGTATTATCTTCACGCTGTTCCGACTCAATGGTAATCGCCATAGCTGGGCACACGGCCTCGCATAACTTACAAGCAATGCAGCGCTCTTCACCATTAGGATAGCGTCGTAATGCATGTAGCCCTCTAAAACGGTTCGATTGTGGTGTGCGCTCTTCAGGATATTGAATGGTAATTTTACGTGCAAAGAAATAACGACCTGTGAGCGCCATGCCTTTCAGCAGCTCCCAGAGCATCAAACTTCCCAGTGTGTGTTTAATGTTTTTTAGCATAATTAATGGAACAAATAACCATAAGAGGTTTGCATCATGGCACCAACGAAAATAATCCAAACCAAGGTAATTGGAATAAATATTTTCCAGCCCAGACGCATGATTTGGTCATAGCGGTAGCGCGGGAATGTAGCACGGAACCACAAGAACAAGAATAATAAAAATGCTACTTTGGCTAATAGCCATAAGAAGCTATCCGGTATAAAGGGTACGGGAGATAGCCAGCCACCCAAGAACATCAATGCTGCCAACATGGAGACCAAAATCATATTGGCATATTCGGCCAAGAAGAATACTGCAAACGCCATACCGGAATATTCAACGTGGAAGCCAGCCACAATCTCGGACTCACCCTCGGCAACGTCGAACGGTGCGCGGTTGGTTTCTGCCACCGCACTAATAAAATACACGACAAACAAGGGAAACAACGGGACAAAGTACCAATGCCAGAAACCGCCGGCCTGACCCAACACAATCTTTCCTAAATTCAATGAGTTAGCACACATGAGCACGCCCACAAGTGTGAAACCCATGGCAATCTCATATGACACGATTTGCGCCGCCGAGCGTAGCGATCCCAAAAAAGCATATTTGGAGTTTGATGCCCAGCCTGCGATGATTACACCATATACTGCCACCGATGTCATGGCCAATATGTAAAGCAGGCCAGCATCGATGTCCGCTAACACCATGGTGGCATCAAAAGGCACAACGGCCCAAGCAGCAAATGCTGGTGCGATGGCCAATACTGGCCCCAAAAAAAACAGGCCTTTATTTGAAGCGGTAGGTAAGATGATTTCTTTGAACAACAACTTCAAGCCATCTGCAACCGGTTGCAACAAGCCCCAATAACCTACACGGTTAGGGCCAATACGCACCTGCATGTAACCAATCACTTTGCGTTCAGCAAGTGTTAAATAAGCCACAGCTACCATCAAAGGCAAAACGATGGCTACAATTTTGATTAAAGTCCATGTGACCGTTTGGATTGGGGCCCAATACTCACCAAACAATTCAGCTAAAAACATCATCGTTACATCGCTTCCATGATAGTGGTCTCATACGGCTTGTAGTGTTCTTCTGTTGTTTTCTCGATAGTAATATCTCCCATCAAGTCACCTAGACCAGTCGTTAACTCATGCGAAGCAGCAACACGCACACAGCCTTTTGCCACATGATTATCTAATTTTACTTTGAGCACTGCACTGCCTCTATCTTGTCGTGCAAGTACAATGTCCCCTTCCAGCAATCCCAATAACGCCATTTGTTCGGCGCACATTCTTGCCATGGGGCGAATATTGTATTTGGTTTTTTGCAATGGTGATGAACGACGCACTATCGGGTCTGACTCATATTGCGGTACTTCGCCAATACGTTGCAAGCCATCTTTCTTGATGTTGATTTGAATTTCAACTAACTCTTTTAGGTTGTTATTCAAACTACGCCACACCACTGCTGAAGGCTTTTCGCTATTAAAAATAGCATTCTTTACTTCATCACTGCTATTAAATTCAAAACCTTCCAGACCGAGTGTATTAGCCAATACGCGCAACACCTTCCACCCTGGACGGCAGTCTCCTAGCGGTTTGGTCACCGCTTGAAAACTTTGAACACGCCCTTCCATACTCATAAAAGTACCTGAGGTTTCTGTAAACGGCGCTATCGGCAACAACACGTCCGCATTTTCCAGCGCAGATGATTTGTACGCAGTCAGTGCCACCACACATTCTGCTTTGGCCATTGCCGCTTTTGCAAGCGCAGCATGCTGGCAATCGAGTTCTGGTTCTATATTGAGCAATAGATAAGCTTTTCTTGGCACTTCTAGCATGGCACGGGCATGCATACCTGTCGGGCTTGGCATCACACCCATCAGATGCATGCCGGTGCTGTTGGCTGCTGCAGGCAAAATACCGCCTTTTGCACCCGAGATACCAGCAATTGCCTCAGCCATGCTGTACATCTCGGTAAAACGTGGATCACTTAAGCCCATGTTGCCGATAAAAATACCGACTTTTGGCGCTATTAACACTACATCTTCACTGATACCAGCCAAGCTCTCTGCAATGGCTTGTGTATTGGGACGGACACGAATTTCTTCCAGCAAGTTGTTGAGGGATGGCGGCAAGCATAATGAAAGCTTTTGCAGCCCAGACATCGCTTTTAGGATTTGCCCCAGCACATTCACCATATCGTTCGGGCGAACAATCACTTTGTGCGCCACATCCATAAGAGGATTATTATCTAGGGGGCTTACAATGCAAAGCTCCGCGCCATTAGCCACTGCCTTGCGGAAGCGTTGCGCTAATAAAGGATGTTCGTTTCTAATATTTGAACCGATTAGCAAAATGCGATCAAGTTCTTCGATCTCTTGAATATTGCAGCCCATCCAAGGCGTACCGACGCGCTTGCCATCTAGCCTAAAATCCGTTTGACGTAAACGATAGTCCACGTTGCCACAACCCAAACTATTAGCTAATTTCTTAATCAAATAGCCTTCTTCCATGGTGCTATTAGGCGACACCAAGACACCCAATGCATCTGCGCCGTGTTCAGTAGTAATATCTTTCAACTGACCTGCGGCAAACTCCAGTGCAGTTTTCCAATCAGTTTCCTGCCACTGGCCGTTGTGCTTAATCATTGGCACTTTCAGGCGATCAGGGCTATTTAAACCTTCATATGAGTAGCGGTCTCGATCTGATAACCAGCACTCATTAATCGACTCTTTTTCACGCGGCAACACACGCATCACTTTGTTGTCTTTGACGTGAACTTCAATATGCGAACCTAGGCCATCATGAGGCGCGATGGATGGACGGCGGGTCAATTCCCAACTACGTGCGGAATACCTGAACGGCTTATTGGTTAATGCACCTACTGGGCACAAATCAATAATATTGCCACTCAACTCGGAATTCACTGATTTGTCCACATATGCTGTGATTTCAGCATGCTCACCGCGGCCGACTAAACCCAGCTCTTGCATTCCGCCCACTTCTTTTAAGAAGCGAACGCAACGCGTACATTGAATACAGCGCGTCATATCGGTGCTAATCAATGGCCCGATATTTTTGTTAAACACCACACGTTTTTCTTCAGCATAACGAGAGCCACTAGCACCATAAGCTACTGCGATATCCTGTAAATCGCACTCACCACCTTGATCACAGATAGGACAATCTAACGGGTGATTAATCAACAAAAATTCCATTACACTTTGCTGCGCTTCAACCGCGGCCTTACTGCGCGTGTAAATCTTCATACCGTCTGCCACTGGTGTGGCGCAGGCTGGTAATGGTTTATTGAATTTTTCAACTTGCACCAAACACATACGGCAGTTGGCTGCCACAGACAATTTTTTGTGGTAGCAAAAACGTGGGATAGCAATACCAGCCGCATCCGCAGCATCAATAATCGTGCTGCCGTGCTCGACTTCTAGTGGTTTGCCATCTATTTCAATATTTAACATATTTTATTTACCGTCAATCATCGACTTACCATGCTGAATGTAGTACTCAAACTCTGGCCTAAAATGCTTAATAAAACTCAGTACGGGTGTTGCCGCAGCGTCTCCCAAAGCACAGATAGTACGGCCCGAAATATTGTTGCTAACGTCTGTCAACAAGTCCAAATCTTCCATCTTACCTTTACCATCCACAATGCGAGAAATCACGCGGTACACCCAACCTGTACCCTCACGACATGGGGTACATTGGCCGCAACTTTCCTCGTAAAAAAAGTAGCTCAAGCGCTTCAAGGTTTTGACCATGCAAGTAGTTTCATCCATCACAATCATGGAACCTGCGCCTAAACTGGAGCCTGCTTTACTTAAGCCATCATAATCCATGGTGGCATCCATAATCGCACTGGCAGGCATGACTGCTGTAGATGGCCCACCAGGAATCACCGCTTTGAGCTTACGGCCTTTCCAGACACCTCCTGACATCGCGAGTAGCTCAGCAAATGGTGTACCCATTTTAATTTCATAATTACCAGGTTTTTCCACATGGCCAGACACTGAGAACAACTTAGTGCCGCCTGAGTTTCGCACACCCAAATCAGCAAACGCTTGTCCGCCATGCTGCAATATCCATGGGATAGACGCATAGCTTTCTGTGTTGTTCACATTAGTAGGTTTACCAAACACCCCATAGCTTGCAGGAAACGGCGGTTTAAAACGTGGCTGACCTTTTTTGCCTTCGATGGACTCAATCAGCGCAGTCTCTTCGCCGCAAATATAGGCACCGTAACCATGTACTGCATATAAATCAAAACTAAAATTGGTGCCAAACAAGTTTTCACCGATATAACCTGCCTTGCGTGCATCAGCCAATGCTTGCTCAAAGGTTTCGTAATCTTGCCAAATCTCACCATGGATGTAGTTATATCCCACGCGGGCACCTAAGGTATAAGCTGCAATCGCCATACCTTCGATTAACTGATGCGGGTTGTAGCGAATAATATCGCGGTCTTTGAATGTACCAGGCTCACCTTCATCGGTATTGCATACGAGGTATTTGGTACCATCGTAATAGCGTGGCATAAAGCTCCATTTAAGGCCAGTTGGGAAGCCCGCACCGCCACGTCCACGCAAATTAGAAATCTTGACTTGATTAATAATCTCAGTCGCTTTGACTTTCTCAGTCACGATACGCTTAAGTTGCGTATACCCACCCAGTTTCTCGTATGTTTCAAGCGATGCTGGATTTTTCTCGGTCAGCGTTCTGAGTGTCAACAATGTCTGATATTTCAAATCAGTCATCACGGGTTTATTGGCTGATTTTTTAGTCGCAACCATTATGGAAGCTCCTTCAAAATATCATCTACTTTTTCCGGCGTTAGAAATTCATGCATCTGCGTATTGTTAATATGTAGCAATGGTGCACCGCCACAACAACCCATACACTCACCCTCTTTCAGGCAAAATTTACCATCAGGCGTCACTTCATTGAAACCTACACCTAATTTGGCTTGCAAATGATCCACAATGCCATCTGCATCCCGAAGCATGCACGAAATATTGGTACATACCGTGATTTTGTATTTACCGACAGGATTTAAATCGTACATGTTATAAAACGTTGCTACTTCCATGGCGGCAATTTCAGGAATACGCAGATACTCTGCCACTTCCGTAATGCTTTCTTTAGATAACCAGCCACGTTCTGTTTGCACAATACGTAGGGCGGACATCACCGCTGCCCTGCGTTGATCGACAGGGTATTTGGTTAACTCGTAATCTATTTTTTGTATGGCTTCTTTACTTAACATAAGCTATCGATCTATCTCACCAAACACAATATCTTGCGTACCAATAATGGCCACGAGGTCGGCAATCATATGCCCTTTGGTCATTTCATCTAACGCTGCCAAATGTGGGAACCCCGGTGCACGGATTTTTAAACGATAAGGTTTGTTAGCGCCGTCAGAAATCATATAAATACCAAACTCACCTTTAGGATGCTCTACAGCTGCATAAGCCTCACCTGCTGGCACATGAAAGCCCTCGGTAAACAGTTTAAAGTGGTGAATCATGTCTTCCATATTGGTCTTCATGCCTTCACGGTTTGGTGGTGCCACTTTATTATCGTCCGTAATTACCGGGCCAGGATTTTTGCGTAACCAATCAATACACTGCTTGATGATACGGTTAGATTGCCTAAACTCTTCCATACGCACCAGATAGCGGTCATAGCAGTCACCATTCACGCCAACAGGAATATCAAAATCCAGATTCGCATATACTTCATACGGTTGCTTTTTGCGTAAATCCCAAGCAATACCAGAGCCACGTAACATTGGCCCTGTCATGCCCAATGCCAATGCACGTTCCGGCGTAACTACACCGATGCCGACCGTACGCTGCTTCCAGATACGGTTATCGGTCAACAATGTTTCATATTCGTCAATGTAAGCAGGAAAGCGATTGGTGAAGTCTTCGATAAAATCCAGCACTGAACCCTGACGATTCTCATTCAGTTTTTTAATCTCATCAGCACTTCTAAACTTAGTGGTTTCGTGCTGAGGCATCTTATTGGGTAAATCACGATAGACACCACCCGGACGATAATAGGCCGCATGCATACGCGCACCAGAAACGGCCTCGTATACATCAAACAAGTCTTCGCGCTCACGGAAGGCATACAAGAAAACCGTCATCGCGCCTACATCCAGTGCGTGCGCGCCTAACCAAAGCAAGTGATTAAGTACACGGGTGATTTCATCAAACATGACGCGGATGTATTGTGCACGAACTGGCACCTCCAGCCCCAACATCTTCTCAATCGCCATCACATAGGCATGTTCATTGGCCATCATAGAGACGTAGTCTAAACGGTCCATGTACGGCACACTTTGCAAATAAGTACGGTTTTCAGCCAGTTTTTCAGTTGCGCGATGCAACAGACCAATATGTGGATCTGCACGCTGAATCACTTCACCGTCTAACTCCAATACCAAACGCAATACGCCGTGTGCCGCAGGGTGTTGCGGCCCAAAATTCATCGTATAGTTTCTAATTTCAGCCATGATGGAATCCTTCATCACGAATAACTCGCGGTACGTTATTACGTAACTCTATTGACACAGGCTGATACACTACGCGCTGCTGCACTGGATCGTAGCGCATTTCAACATTACCTATCATAGGGAAATCTTTACGGAATGGATGGCCGACAAAGCCATAGTCTGTTAGTAAACGACGTAAGTCAGGATGGTTCTCGAACATCATGCCATACAAGTCAAACGCTTCGCGTTCAAACCAGTTAGCCACCGGCCAAACATCAATTAACGTAGGAAAAACCGGAAAATCATCATCCGAGGCAAAGATACGTAAACGTACACGCTGATTTAATGAAACTGAAAGCAGGTGAAGCACCACTGCAAAGCGCGGACCCTGCCACAGCCCGTCACCGTATTCAGAATAATCTACACCACATAAGTCAATTAATTGCTCGAATTTCAACTCAGCATGCTCACGCAACTTATAACAAGTAGCCATCATATCCGCGCACTTCACTTCAATTGTGACTTCGCCTTGCGCAACCACATGCTTGGTGAGCATATCGCCAAGCGCCAGTTTAATTTGTGCTGAGAGTTGTTCTAATTTTGCAGACATGAATAATTGAGTTTCCAATAGTCAGTTTATCGAGCGATGGTATTGGTTCTTTTAATTTTCTTTTGGAGCTGAATGATCCCGTAAAGAAGCGCTTCTGCCGTGGGTGGACAACCCGGCACATAGACATCGACTGGTACAATCCGGTCACAACCGCGTACCACGGAATAGGAATAGTGGTAATAACCACCGCCGTTGGCACAACTACCCATAGAAATCACCCAACGCGGTTCGGCCATTTGGTCATACACTTTACGTAAAGCTGGCGCCATTTTGTTGACCAAAGTGCCAGCTACAATCATGACATCTGACTGGCGTGGGCTAGGACGAAAAACAATGCCGAAGCGGTCTAAGTCATAGCGGGAGGCACCAGCATGCATCATCTCTACCGCACAGCAGGCCAAACCAAAAGTCATCGGCCACATAGATCCAGTACGCGTGTAATTAATCACGGTATCCAGGGTAGTGGTGACAAAGCCTTTTTCTAAAACACCTTCAATACTCATACGTCACCAGCCTTAACGCAAATACCAAGCGATGCAAGCACTAAGCGAGAAAGTTTAAAAATAGCTAATCCCATTCCAGCGCGCCCTTTTTCCACTCATAGATAAAGCCCACTACCAAGACAAACAAAAATAGCATCATTGCCCAAAAGCCGAATAGACCAATTTCTTGAATCACTACAGCCCAAGGAAATAAAAATGCAATCTCCAAATCAAACAGGATAAATAAAATAGCGACCAGATAATAGCGCACGTCAAACTTCATGCGCGCATCTTCAAACGCTTCAAAGCCACATTCGTAAGGGGAGTTTTTTTCTGAATCTGGCCGATGAGGAGAGACCAGCTTACCAAGGATGAGTGGACCCAAGCCGACAGCCAAACCCACTAAAACAAACATCAAAATAGGAAAATAGTTTTCTAGCACTGGTCAGCCCTAAGCTCGTTTACATCCATCGTTACCATTATTAGTGGAATACTCAAACATCCACACTACTGACTATCAACTTAAATTTTGATTCAAATTTCAATTCAAAAAAATTATTGAGATTTAAATCTTTTGGTGCCGTCGGCGAGACTCGAACTCGCATGACTTTCGTCACTACCCCCTCAAGATAGCGTGTCTACCAATTTCACCACGACGGCAATTACACCACTTAACTTCAGCTAACATTAACTTCAGTTAGATTAGTTTGGAATATCCTTTGGCGCATTTTCAGTCGCAGGCACATCCACTTTAGCAGCATCCACTGCTGGAACTGCCTGTGAGGCCGGTGCCGACGTTGCTTTAACCACGCTACCACTGCCCGAGCGATGACTTGCCATGAACGCTAAGGTTAAACTGGTGACAAAGAAAATGGCCACAAACACTGCCGTCAATTTGCTTAGCACGTTAGAGGACCCTGATACGCCGAACAAGCTACCAGATGCGCCACTACCAAATGCTGCACCCATATCGGCACCCTTACCGTGTTGCAACAACACCAAGCCAATCACTGCCGCTGCAGCAAGGATATGCACAATTAATATAATTTTTTCCATAGTATTTTCTAGAATTTACAGTAAGGATTATTCAGCCATTGCTTCACTAACATCCTCGGCCGCCTGACATATTTTGACAAATTCTTGCGCTTGAAGAGAGCACTTACCTACCAAGCCCCCATCAATGCCGTTCACAGAGAATAATTGTACCGCATTTTGCGGGTTTACGCTTCCCCCATACAGTATTTTTAAGGTGTTATCGATGCTGGCATCTGATTGCAAAAGCTTATTGCGGATAAATGCATGCATCGCTTTTGCTTGCTCTGGTGTGGCTGCCAAGCGCGTACCAATCGCCCAAATAGGCTCATATGAAATAATAGTATGTGCGAATACACCTGCACCAAACTTACGAATGATGGTATCCAGCTGTTTGCCCACCACCATTTCCATCACACCAGCTTCACGCTCTATTAAGGTCTCACCCACACACAGTACCGGGGTTAATCCATACTCTTTAGCCACCTTAAACTTGTCAGCGATGTTTTCGTCGGATTCGCAATAAGCGGTGCTGCGCTCAGAATGGCCAATAATGACGTATTGCGCTCCAAAATCTACCAACATTTCTGCACTGACCTCACCAGTATAGGCACCACGCTCATATTTACCCATATTCTGCGCGCCCCAAGCAATGGCAGTATCACCCAGCAATTGCTGCGCTTGCGCCAAGTAAGGGTAAGGCACACATACCACCACCTGCGTTTGAATTAACTGCGAGAGTTCAGCGATATATTCACGTAATAACTGCTCGTTTTGCTTGAGGCTACCATGCATTTTCCAATTGGCAATGACGGTTTTCGTGTATGTAGGTTGTTGTGAATGCGGCGACAATGGAAGACCAGTTAACGATTAAGCAGCATGAATTTTACGCCTAGCCCACCTAAGCGGCAATAACATTTTCCAGTGCCGCGCTTAAAAAAGCCCTCACCAGATATGAAGAGGGCCGGCATAAAAAAACTATCGTTATTTATCCATTTAGCGCAGGATAGTCTATGTAACCTTTTTCAGTACCACCATAGAAAGTATTGCTATCCGCCTCGTTTAGCGGTGCATCTTGTTTAAACCGCTCTACCAGATCAGGATTTGCAATAAAGGGTACGCCATAAGCAATTACATCGGCGTGTCCACTCTGTACTGCAGCGTTACCACGTGCTTTGTCATAGCTTAAGTTAGCCATATACGCACCCTTGAATAACTTGCGGAAAGCCACGAAATCAAACGGGTCGGATTCCCCACCGCCGTGAATGCCACCTTCAACTGCGTGTAAGTAAGCCAAACCAAATTGATTGAGCGCATCAGCCACATAGTTAAAGATGGCTTGTGGCTGACTGTCCTTCATGTCATTAAACGGATTAACGGGTGACAAACGTACGCCAACTTTGTCTGCACCGATGACATCTACAACGGCATGCGTCACTTCCATCAATAATCGCGCACGATTTTCATGACTACCTCCGTATTGATCAGTGCGTTGATTGGTGCCATCGCGTAAGAACTGATCAAGCAAATAACCATTGGCTGCATGAATTTCCACGCCATCAAAGCCAGCAGCGATGGCGCACTTGGTGGCATGCACATAGTCTTGCACGATAGCTGACAATTCACTGACTTCTAACGCGCGTGGTGTCACATAATCAACCAACCCTTCATAGGTAAATGCTTTACCTGCCGGTTTAATCGCTGAAGGCGCAACAGGCAAGACGTTATTGGGCAGCAAGCTTGGGTGAGAAATACGCCCCACATGCCAGAGTTGAATCACAATCTTGCCGCCTTTGGCATGCACGGCCTCGGTAATTTTTTTCCAGCCAGCTACTTGCGCATCTGTATAAATTCCAGGCAAGGCGGGGTAACCATGCGCCATTGGTGAAATTGGCGTTGCCTCAGTCACGATCAAACCTGCGCTGGCACGCTGCTCGTAATATGTCACATTCATTGCTTGTGGTACCGCGCCCTCTCCGGCGCGATTGCGCGTCAACGGTGCCATTACAATACGGTTTTTAAGCGAAATACTGCCTAATGTTACCGGTGAAAATAAGTCTTTAGCCATGTCTATCCTCTATTCAATATTAAATTTATCTAATACGTTATTTGGCTTTTACGCCTTCAATCAGCAGTGTCACCTCAATGTCATCACCGACTGGGCTGTTTGGTTTTTGCATCCATGTAAAGCCATAATCGGAGGCCTTGATGGTTGTGTGTCCCTCAAAACCGGAACGCTGACCACCCCAAGGATCCGCCCCAAAACCTAACACTTTAAATGGAATGGCAATTTCCTTGGTCACACCATGCAATGTAAACTGCCCCGTCATGACACCTTCGGTGGCATTTTTGGCTTCTACTTTTGTGCTAACAAAGGTGATTTCACCGAACTTTGCAGCATCCAAATAGTCAGGCTTTTGGATATGTTCATCACGTTTGGCGTGACGTGTGCTGATACTAGCCACGGCAATTTTGGCATTCACACTGGAATTAGCCAGATTCTCGCGGTCTATCTTAATCACACCGGTGACATCGTTAAAGCTGCCTGTCGTCTTGGCGACCACATGGCGAATACTAAAATTTGCAAAACTATGGCCTGCGTCGATATTGTAGGTTTCTGTTGCTGCATAAGCATTTGCTGCTACAAAAAAACCCAATGCTAATACTAATTTCTTCATTTCATCACTCCTTATTTATTATTAAATTCTTGATTACTTAATCAAACTGACAAGTGCATATTCAATCAACATGGCATACTGCAACCGAAAACACTGGCATCCGCATGGCGTAAAAGTTCAAACACCACTGTCTCAACTTCACTCATTCTGTGGATAGTCATTATGCTATTCAGGCTACTGTAATGGCGTATCCGCCAACTCCGGCAAATCAAATAGCAACAACTCGCTTTCCAACTGCGCTTGAATCTCTAATTTTTGTTCAGCTGATATCATGGCTGCATCTCCAGCAGTCAAGACTTGTCCATTCAGCGTTAACTGCCCTCTTGCTACATGCAAATAAGCACAACGCTCTGGCTGAAGTACATATTCAAGCGCATTATTTTCTTGCAGTATGGTTGCCCATAATTCCACATCTTGATGAATCATTAATGAATCTGAACGCGCATCGGGAGAGGCAATTAAACACCATCTGTTGCGTTTTCTAGCATCCGATATATGTTTATCTTCATAACTGGGGGGCAAGCCGATCTGCGCAGGAATCAACCAGATTTGTAGTAAATGCACCTCATTATCGGCGGAGGCATTGGTTTCACTATGCCGGACACCTGTCCCAGCCGTCATCCGTTGCACATCACCAGCGGCAATGACAGAGCCATTTCCCATGCTATCTTGATGCCTAAGCTCACCCGCCAACATATACGTAATAATCTCCATATCACGGTGCGGGTGCATACCAAAGCCTGTGCCACCGGCTACTTTATCTTCATTAATCACACGCAAAACCGAATACTGCATATGCGCGGGGTCAAAGTATTCTGAAAATGAAAATGAGTGGTAACTATCTAACCAGCCGTGGTTAGCATGCCCACGGTCTTGTGATTTTCTAAGGGTTATCATATAGTCTTACCAACCTTTCTTATTCAATATGATTGAATTTTTGAAAGCATGATAGCCATAGAAAAAGTTTATGAATAGCGAATTATTTTGCTAATGTCATTCAAAAAATATGAACAACTATTTGACTGAAATATTTGCATGCTCAAATTATCCATAGACGCTTTGGAGGTGATTGATGCGATTGCGCGCAAAGGTAGTTTTGCGGCAGCCGCAGAATCTTTATACCGCGTGCCGTCAGCCATCACCTACACTATACGCAAGCTAGAGGAAGACCTTGGCGTCGCGATTTTTGACCGCAGTGGCCACCGTGCCAATCTAACCGAAGCCGGTGCGGAACTGCTGAAAGAAGGGCGCCATCTATTGGATGCCGCGCATGCGCTAGAGTCTCGTGTTAAACGAGTTGCCACTGGTGTTGAGACGGATTTAGGTATCGCCATCAGTGATTTGTTTACGCATCATGCTCTGTTCCGTGTGTTAGAGGAGTTTTACACACAAGGATTTGGCACACGAGTAAAAATTATGCGGGAAGTGTTTGGCGGCAGTTGGGATGCTCTACTTTCAGGCAGAGCAGATATTTCCATAGGTGCCCCCGGCGAGGCACCACCTGGCGGTGGTTTCAGTACCAAGCTATTGGGTAATTTGGAGTTCGTATTTGCAGTGGCGCCACACCATCCATTAGCAACGTTGCCAGAACCTTTGGACAATCAAGCAATTATTCAACACCGCGCAGTGGCCGCTGCCGATAGCTCGCGCAACTTACCACCCCGCACCTCAGGCATTCTTTCCGGCCAAGATGTGTTGACCGTACCCGACATGCAAAGCAAGCTGGAAGCACAAATCGCTGGACTGGGGGTTGGTTACCTACCAATCCACCTTGCAAGACAACATAGCCGCTTAGGCACACTCATTATCAAAGAAGTGGCCGAGCCGAAAACGCTGGCGCCCAGTTTTTTAGCTTGGTCAAACCAAAGAAACACGCAAATGGGCAAAGCACAACAATGGATGTTGAAACAACTCTCTCAATTAACACTAGATGAACTGCTCATGTAATGCCAAAATACACGGACATTTGATGAGGATATCGCATGACGCAAGATCAATTGCCTGAGGAGTTTTCTACCGTTAACAATGTAGCCATTAAGGCCATGCTATGGCTCAATGGTTTTGCACACGTCATTATTGGATTGGCGCTTGCCGTTTCTATCTTGATGTTTACCTGGCTGTTTTTTATTGATGTCAAAGAGGCTGCTTACGCACACAATCTGGTACATGGCTTTCTGCATGCGCTAGGCACACTGATGTTGCTGTGGGCGGTATCTGCCCTTATTTCAGCTGAAATCCGCTATTTACGCGGACACAAGCTACTGGTGGAGACATTTATCGAAGTGGTTTTGGTCATGTTCTTGCGCAAATTGATTGTGATTCCGGTACAAGAGGCCTCACCCACCTATCAAGAAATTAGCATCTGGCTAGGTGGTGCCTTTGTGATTGGGTTAGTGTATGTGTTGGTGCGCTGGGCTGACAGACAGCCTAACAGACCCGAATGAGTGACGAATTATTTATGCGCGAGGCCATTGCGCTCGCGGCACAGGCTGCTCAGCAACAAGAAGTGCCTGTAGGTGCAGTCGTGGTGAAAAATGGCGAGATTATTGGCCGAGGTAGTAATGCGCCGATAGCTTTGCATGACCCCAGTGCACATGCAGAAATGTTGGCATTGCGTGACGCCGCAAAACGCATTGGCAATTATCGCCTGGTGGACTGCACCCTTTATGTTACGCTGGAGCCTTGTGCTATGTGTGCCGGCGCCATACAACATGCTCGGATAGCAAGGCTGGTCTATGGTGCGGCCGACCCTAAGACAGGTGCCTGCGGCAGCGTCGTTGACTTAATGAATGAACCCAAGCTTAACCATCATACGCAAGTTATCTCTGGCGTATTAGCAGAGGACTGTAGTCACATGCTGAGTGCTTTTTTTAAGGCGCGGCGTTTGAGCAAAAGCGCTCAATAAACCAAACTTCTAAGCAATAAAAAACCCGCCGAAGCGGGTTTTATTATTCACAACAATGAGTTAGTCGTTGTTACCAAATGACATCAAGATGCTCAACAAGTTAGCAAAGATGTTGTAGATGCTAATGTAGAGTGACAAAGTTGCCATTACGTAGTTGGTTTCGCCACCACGTACGATGCTGTTTACTTCATACAAAATAAAACCTGATGAAATTAAAATCACCACGCCTGAGATAGCTAAAGCCAAGGCTGGGATTTGGAAGAACATATTAGCCACGATAGCAACTAAGGCCAACACCATACCAATCATCAGGAATTTACCCATATTGCTTAAATCACGTTTGGTAGTGGTTGCAATACCTGCCATGGTTAAGAAAATTAATCCAGTACCACCAGCGGCTAAGCCAACCAATTGTGCACCATCACGCAAATGCAATGCGTGTTGTAACAATGGGCCTAACATGATGCCCAACAAGAATGTGTAAGCCAAGAGCAAGACAATGCCCATGCTGTTGTTACGGTTTGCGGTAATGGCCATTTGCATACCGATTGTGACCAACATAAACGCACCAAACGCCATAAATGGGTGCTGCGCAATAATACTGAAATTGATTCCCATGCCGATAAAGGCGCCGATGACGGTGGGAATCATGGTTAAACCAAGCAAAGCATATGTGTTGCGCAACACTTTATTTTGCGTTGTGGATAAACTACCCTCGCGACCTAATACTTGCATATTGTCTGACATTACTTTTCCTTTGATCAAAAATTGCCAAATAGCAACATAGTTAAGATAACGACTAACGTTAAAAGTTTCAAGTGAATTTTTGTGACAAAGTGTTGAAATTACTGGCTTAGGCGAACAAATCACCCTCTTTCTGCCCCACCATCGCCACCCGTTTCACGGCGTCTACATAAACATTACTTTCACGCAATTGCGTCATGTTATGTGGATGATGCGCACCGTGCATGCGTGCTAAGCGCGCAATGCTCTGTGCAGACATCTTCCATTCCAACTTGCTCAATAGCTCATCGGCTAAATCAGGACGATTGCACAGTAGCACCATATCACACCCGGCATTGAGGGCTGCCAAACTGCGCGTGGTCACATCGCCACCCACCGTTGCGCCTTCCATGCTGAGGTCATCACTAAAAATGACACCGTTAAAGCCTAAACGCTCACGTAGCACTTTTTGTAACCATTTGCTTGAGAAGCCAGCAGGTTTATCGTCCACTTTAGGGTAAATCACATGGGCGGGCATAATCGCTGCCAAACCTTCATCAATCATTTGCCTAAATGGCTGCATGTCGTTTTGTGCAATTTGGTCAAACTCGCGTTCATCCACCGGAATACTCACATGGGAATCGGCCACTACAAAGCCGTGGCCTGGGAAATGCTTACCCACTGCGGCCATACCGCCTTTTTTTAGACCTTGCATCAAACTAAAGGCCAACTCGTTAATGGCTTGCGGGTCACGGTGAAATGCACGGTTACCAATCACCAAGCTATCGCCGTAGTCCATGTCCAACACAGGAGTAAAACTAAAATCAACGCCATGTGCTCGCAGCTCTGCCGCCAATACAAACCCGGCCTCTACGGCAAGCTCACGCGCTTTTCTGGGTTGCTTATCCCAAATGTGCCCAAACTCACGCATGGGCGGGATTTTAGTGAACCCATCTCTAAAGCGTTGTACACGCCCACCTTCATGGTCTACTGCAATTAACAACGGTGGTTGGCGTACCGCATGAATACTTGCGGTTAACGCCTTCAGTTGTTCACAATCGGTAAAGTTACGCGCAAACAAAATCACGCCCCCTACCAATGGATGTTGTAATCGACGAACATCCTCGGCAGTTAACTCTGTACCGACGACATCCAACATGACTGGGCCTAAACTCATGAGTGTTCTTTCAAATTAAAACCACTAAAAATCAGCGCTCATTTTAGCTGAAAGTCTTTATTTAATAATTATTTAATGTGTACTGGCTAAACTTGTAGGAATTTTCTGATGTCTATTTAAGAAATCAAGCAATGTTGCACGCAAACAAAAGTCTGTTTAATCACATCCATTGCAACCTAAATTGGAGATTTAAATGAGTCTGCATGTGATTTCTGGTCATTTAACGCAGTTAAAAGGCAAAACCAAAACAACTTTGGGCATACTCATGCGCGACCATCAATTATTGTCATCTGGCAGAAAAGACTTGATTGTGGGCGAACTTCAAATCAAATATAAATTGGGGATGGATGAAAAGGAAATGATTAAAGAGTGGGATCTAAGCTAATCCCTCTCTATTCAATTTATATTTGAAAAATACTATTAACTTAGACTTTTAGACGATAAAGCGAAGTTATTTCTTTAACGCGTGCCGGATATAGCGGGTCCGAGTGGTCACTGGATTTGGCATGTTTAGGGGCAATAGTTAACTGCTCGACTATGTTAAGGCCTGCTTCGGCAATCCATTGTAACAATGCATCTGGAGCACGCAAACCCAAATTCTCCGCCAAATCAGACATTACCAACCATGCTTCGCCATTTGGATTCAGATGCGTTTTTACACCGGACAAAAACGCTCTTAACATCGCGCTGTTGGGGTCATAAATGGCATGCTCTATGGGTGCATTGGCTTTGGCTGGAATCCAAGGTGGATTGCATACAATCAAATCTGCCTTGCCCTCTGGAAATAAATCAGCTTGCTGTAACTTAATGTATTGCGCCATACCCAACTGTTGCACATTGGCGGTGGCGCATTGAATAGCACGTTCACTATTGTCAGTCGCAATTACTTGTTTGATGCCGCGATTGACCAAAATAGCGGCAATCACCCCTGTACCAGTGCCAATATCAAAAGCGATAGAAGGGTTATTGAGTGGTGCTTGATTGATTAAATCCAGATACTCTCCGCGCACTGGGGAATAGACGCCGTAATGGGCATGGATATTCGCTTGTAGCGCCTCGATATACACCCCTTTTTTGCGCCACTCGTGTGCCCCTATCATGCCCAACAACTCTCGCAGTGAAAGGATGATGGTGTTAGGCAATTTATCTCGCTTCTCATCCAACACCAATGCGCCCAGCACTGCCTCTTTTACTTCTGGCGCGCGTTTTAAATCACACTTACCGTGCTTGAGTTCAATTAACAATTTATTGGTAATGCTTGCACGCTGGATTTGTCTTGCGCGATGTTGATGAAAGGCTTCCAGCATAGTGGCGGTAGGTTTGATTGGCTTGCGATCAACGCGTCGCGTCATGGCTTGCAGTAATTGTTTGGCGTTTTGAAAATCACCTCTGTACAACAAAGCCGTGCCTTCGCATGCCAGCTTATAAGCTTCGTCAGCTTTAGTCTCGTCATTGGCAATCACAATTTTTTTGGGCGTTGCCAAAGCAGCTTCTGAGTGCCAACTAGCTTGGCGCTCTTGATTATTTTCTTGCCAACTGACTGCTTGATAATGATTCAACCGAACTCCTGACGAAATATGTTTTGCGTAAGGATGAGATTGTACAGGCTAAGTGCTACTCCACCTAAGTGAATAGCGATGTGAAGACTTAACGAACAGCATCTAATTTGAATGGATTAAAATCGGTATGCCTGTCGTAATAATCTTCGTTTTCTGCGCGCTTTAAAAACGCCACTACCCAATATACCAGTGGCGTGAAAGCCACTTCCACCAAAATCTTGGCAATAATTTGTGCACCTGTCACTAAGGGGATTTTATCGTTGGGGATAATGCCAGTGTTCCAAAACGCTAACGGAACAAACAAGATGGTATCGACCGCCTCGCCAAATACGGTGCTGGTGATGGTACGTTGCCATAAGTGCTTGCCAGCGGCAATAATTTTCATTTTGGCCATGATGTAGCTGTTGACAAACTCCCCCACCGCAAAGGCCACCAAGCCCGCCAGGGCAATGCGCCAAGTGCTACCAAACGCTACTTCGTACTCATGTTGATTCTGCCAAAACGGCGCAGGTGGCAAAGCCACTATCATCCAAGCCATGACACTGGCAAAGGCCAAACCGGCAAAGCCTGCCCAAATAACACGTCTGCTGGCTGCGTAACCATAGACTTCGGTCAAAATATCACCAAAGATAAATGAAATGGGGAAAAACAACACCCCCGCCCCAAAAGTGAGTGTGCCCAACAACGGCGCATCTATTTGTGTGACCTTGGCCGGGCCAATCAGATTGGAACACACCAAGACACAGACAAACGCTGCCATAATCAGGTCGTAGTAGCGGTATTGCTTTGTCATGATCACCCCTTGTTGAACGTGCTTTTCAAGATTACTGCGTCGATCGAACGTCTAATCGATCACGCAGATAATCCCCTCCCAAATTAATTCCCAAAATCAAACTCATCAGGCTCAAGCCCACAATCAATACATAATGTGGTGCCACCAGCATATAGCGCACACCATCACGCAACATAGCACCCCACGATGCATTAGGCGCCTGAATGCCCAAGCCCAAAAATGACAGACTAGCCTCGGCAATCATAATACTGGCCAAGCTATAGGTCGCCTCTACCATCAATAGAGAAGAGAGCAATGGCAATATATGACGCCACATGAGTCGAAACGCGCTTGCCCCAAGTGACTCAGCTGCCAACACATGTTGCCGATGTCGCAGGCTTAAAGTTTGTCCACGCGTGAGTCTGGCATAACTTACCCATCCTGTGAGGCACAATGCGAACACTAAGTTCAACATGCCTGGTCCTAATACAGCCGCAAAAGCAATGGCCAACAAAATGCCAGGAAAGGCCAAAAACACGTCTGTCACCTGCATGAGCAAACGGTCTAATCGACCACCATAAAACCCAGCCAACAGCCCAATGGTCACGCCTACCGCCATATTGACAATGGTGACGACGATGGCGACCAAAAAGGAAATTTCGGCACCGCGAAGCACGCGCGCCAATATATCGCGCCCCAAATCGTCACTACCAAACCAGTATTGGATGGAAGGTGCGGATAAAATATGTTGTAAATCAATAGCATTGCCATGCACATCTAACAGACGTGCCAACAGCACTGCCCCCAGCCAAAATACCAATATAGTGATTGCAAATGTCTTGGCCATCAGGCATGCCTCATGCGTGGATCTGCCACTTGATACAACAAATCAGTCACTAAATTAATGAGCACATAGCTTAAAGACACAATCAACACACAGGCTTGCGTCACTGGGTAATCCCGTTTTTCAATACTTTCCACCAACAAACGGCCGATGCCATCCCAACTAAAAATGGTCTCGGTAATCACTGTGCCAGCCAATAAGCTGCCCATTTGCAAACCTACAATCGTAATGATGGGCAACAACGCTGCCCGCAAAGCATGGCGCAGAATCACAGCGCGCTCACTCAACCCTTTGGCACGGGCGGTGCGGATGTAGTCATCATTTAACACCTCCAGCAAACTGGTGCGCGTCATGCGTGTGAGAATGGCACTCAAACCAAACCCCAAGGTGAGTGCGGGCAAGACGATTGCGCCGGGAGAATCCATACCACTCACCGGCAACCACCCAAGCCATACGGCAAACAGAAGCATGAGCAATGGCCCCAGCCAAAAAGCGGGCATGGCTGAAAAGCGAACACTGATGATGGTGATGACAAAATCTTGCCAATGTCCAGCATGTAAGGCTGCATAAATCCCCATGGGCACCCCTATCATCAAGCCCAAAGCAAGGGCTACAACAGCGAGTTTGACGGTGGCAGGATAACGCTCTTTGATGAGCACACTGATGGGGATTTTGGTATGAATCGAGCGCCCTAGATCACCATGTGCCAGTTTATTGAAGTACTGCCCAAACTGAATCATCAGTGGCTGATTCAACCCTAACTCTTCACGCAAGGCTGCGCTATCTGCGACACTGGCAGACTCGCCTAACATAACCTCTACTGGGTCGCCCGGCACCACGTGTATCAATAAAAACGTCAACAGCACCACCCCAAATACAACCGGGATGACTGAAAGCAGCCTTGAAATTAGATGCTTAAGATTCATTACCGGGCTTGGTCTTGTGCGAGCTCACGGTTGAGTGATTTTGTACAGTAATTAGTGTGCATGAATGATCACCGGCGTCCCCACGGACACTAAATCGAATAATTCAATAATATCGGCATTGCGCATCCGGATGCAGCCATGGGAACCCACTTGCCCCATTGCGGTGGTATCTGGTGTGCCGTGAATATAAATATAGCGTTGCATTGTGTCCACATTGCCCAGCCTATTTTTGCCCACCTCTTGACCACTGAGCCACAAAATTCTAGTCAAAATCCAATCACGATTTGGAAATTGTGCCATCAGTTCTGGCGTACAAATTTCACCTGTGGGTCTGCGCCCCACAAACACGGTATTGGCTGGTGCATCCTTACCAATCTTAGCGCGAATAATATGTGCACCTAATGGCGTACAACCACTGTCTTTTTCACAACCTACCCCATTGGCAGCGGTAGAAACTACATATTGCGCTAAAAGGACATGATCCTGATTTAGCAGGCTGAGCGTCTGATTTTTAATGGAAATTTCGATATGCATGGTGATTTGCATTTTACGGCATTATGAAGCCATACAATAGGCAAGACGCTAAAATCACACAGGCTAGCTGGCAAGCATCATGGCTGGGTGTACACTGGAGGCTGTTAATTGGTGGTCCCAGCATTATATAAAGGAACTCTATGCGTCATTTTGAATTTCATAAATCACACCGGATTGGTTGGTTACGCGCCGCCGTGCTGGGTGCTAACGACGGCATTGTCTCTACCGCTAGCTTGATGATTGGTGTGGCGGCTGCACACGCCAACACATCCACCATTATGCTGACAGGATTGGCAGGCTTGGTGGCAGGTGCAATGTCAATGGCTGCCGGAGAGTATGTATCTGTGAGCTCACAAGCCGATACAGAATCTTCAGACCTCGCCAAGGAGACGGCAGAGCTGATGAATGAACCCGAGAGTGAGCTAAAAGAGCTGACAGGCATTTATATGGCGCGTGGTTTGAACGCTGATTTGGCACACCAAGTAGCGACTGCTTTAACTGCGCATGATGCGCTTGCTGCGCATGCGCGCGATGAGTTAGGTATCTCTGAGATTGTAGCTGCCAAACCTTTGTTGGCGGCAGTGGCTTCTGCTGGGACATTTGCAGTGGGTGCAGCATTACCGCTACTGGTTGCTGTAATGACACCTCAGCCATACATTATTTACACAGTTGCAGCACTGTCGCTGGTGTTTCTGGCAGCGCTTGGTGGACTTGCCGCCAAGGCAGGTGGTGCAAGCTTGTTCACTGGCGCTACCAGAGTTGCGTTTTGGGGCGCATTGGCCATGCTCATCACGGCTTTGGTGGGCAGGCTGTTTGGTGTGGCTGTCGCCTAGCTTATTCTAAAGTGGCTAAACCATCCCAATTGCCATCAGGCTGTGGCTGATAGCGTTTCACCGGTTGACGATATGCAGCAAACTGTCCCTCATACCATAAGGGGATATAAGGCAGTTGCTGGTGGATACGTGTGGTTGCCGCAGGCCAATTCTCCTCATGTAAAAGTGCATCTAAAGCTGCATCCTGATACCGTCCGCGATTAAACCCTTGTGGGGGTGCAAAATCACTACCAAAGGCCTTGAGATAAATTTCAGGCGTCTTAATGCCCACCCAAGTCAACCCATAGAGCTGAAACTGCCCTTGCTTCACATCCTCAAAAAACGTACCCCAATCCAAACTACGAATCTCCAGATCAATGCCCGCTGGCGCCATTTGCGCCTGCAAAATGGTGGCAAAGCGCACGCGTTGTGCATCTGTAGAGGTTTTATAAATGAGCTTGAGCGGCAACTTTACACCTGACGCCTGCAACAACTGCTTTGCGTACAATGGTCGATAGGCGTAAGGCGCCAGTGCGGCATTGCCTGCATAATGCTCAGGTGGCAGAATCGCACCCGCCAATCTTGTGCTATCCACCATCACCTGCCGCACAATCGCAGGTCGGTCAATCGCATGTGCAATCGCCCTCCTAACATTACGCTCCCGCAATATTGGGTCTTGCATATTGACCCCTAAATACGAAAAGTTGGTGCCTTTATTGGTGTTAACTGTGATGTCTGGCTTGGATTGCAGATAGTTCACTAACTCTGGCGGCAAATCACCTTGTAGCACATCCACTTCTCCCCGCACCAGTTTAAGCACGCGTACTGTTGGGTCTTTTACTTCGGTGAATACAAGCTGCTGACCATCACGCACACGCACCAAGGTGAGCGCGCTTTGCCAACGCACAAACTTCATGGGGCCACTACCCACTGGCGCACGTGAAAAATCATGGTTTGTTGCAATCAATTGTTGCGGCAAGATGCCGATGATGAGCTTTTCAACAAAATGCCTATCCGCTTTGCTCAAGAAAAAGCTCAATGTTTTAGCATCATGCACTTCAATTTTTTGAATATGTGCAAACTCAGCACGATGTGGTGCATCGCGCAGCGCTAACAGGCTCTCATAAGTGGCCTTAATATCGTGCGCTGTTAATGCTTGACCATGATGGAACTCAGCGGATTGATTTAAAGTAAACCGATATTGCTGAGGCGAGAGTACCTGCCAATTAGCCAACCCTGGCACAGCTTGGTAGCGATCATCGAATTCCACCAACCGCTGGTAAAGCAAGCGGTTGAGGCGTTCTGAAGTGGCATCGGTTGCGTAGCGCGGATCCAAATTTAATGGTGCCTGTGCAATCGCCATACGGATGATGGGCGTATCTGCTTGCTTGGAAGTTGGCGAGCAGCCCAATATCAGGCTGCTTAATATGATGAAAAAAATAGACACGCGCTTCATGAGTGTCATTTTACTTGATATTGCTGGTACTGCGTTTTTGGACTGATTGCCGATGGCATCGTGCCATCAAGTCAACCTCGCTAATTCCTATAAAAAATCGTGTAGCGGTATTTCCATTTGCATCGCCAATTCTTCAGATGCCTTTATTCCTTGTGCAAGCAGATGATCCGCTTTCACAGGGCCTAATAATTCACAAATTGCCACGTAAGCAAAATTGATTAATTGGCGCATTACCGTAAGCTCGTAACTCACTGGCAAGGTGCTGGTTTTTTTATCTAACAGATCACGCAAATATGCTTTCCTTAACTCATCTAAACGCAAACTGGGAAACTGATTCAAGATAAAAATGCGCACATTCAAACTTTCTTTTTCGCCCATTAATTTCAGCAAGTTAGCTAAAAAATGCACAAATAGAATGGTAGTATCATCACATATTTTTTGTGTAGGGCTTTGATCAGCAAAATCGTCCAGACCAAGTGAAAAAGGGTCTGGCAACAAAGCATGCTCTGGTGAATCTAGCGCTTTAAAAATTGAGCTGAGTATATTGGTGCGTTGCGCACGCAATGTTTTGTCTTGACAACATTCGGACAAAAACTCAGCAAAAGCAAATTTTGGTTTATCTGAATATTTGATTTGCCACAAATGGATGGCCTCTAAAAGGCTTGCATCATCAAAATAGGGACGCAAGCCAGTATAAATAGCTCTGCGTCGCAATATTAAATCCATGACCCGTTCCTTATCACTTGTATTTGCGGTTCTCGCCTGTTGATGCATCGTTATAGTTTTTCCAGCGATTTCAAATTATCTGAACTATAAGCAGAGACGTGACTAAATTCCGGATAACCGATTTCACCATGTTCGGTGATGTCCAAGCCGCGTTGTTCATGCATAGCGCTGACGCGCAAGCCTGTGGTTTTTGAGATTAGCCAGTACATCAGAAACGCACTGGCAAACACCCAAATAAATGCAACAACAATTCCAATTAATTGCACCATGACTTGATGCGGATTGAACATATTGCCAATTAAAAACAAGCCCGCCGCCAACGTGCCCCATGCGCCGCATATGCCATGTACAGAAACTGCACCGACCACATCATCCAAGCGCATGCGCTCAATTAACATCACGCCTAACACCGAAAGTGCACCGCCTATAGCGCCAGTGAGTACTGCGTAAGGTAACGCCATGCTGGCACAGCCTGCAGTAATCGACACTAACCCTGCAATACTGCCGTTGACGGCATTGGTCATCAGTGCCGGTTTGCTCAGCAAATAGCTTAACAACAATGCACCCACCGCCCCTGCTGCACCTGCCATGTGCGTATTCAGTAAGATATGCCCAAGATTTGTGCCCGCAGCCAAGGTGCTGCCACCATTAAAACCAAACCAGCCAAACCATAATAAAAAGCCACCTATCGTCACATAACCTAAATTGTGGCCAGGTAAATCGCGCACCTCGCCATTGGCCCCAAAGCGTCCTAATCTTGGACCCAGTAACATAATCGCTGCCAACGCACACCAACCGCCTACAGAATGAACAACGGTAGAACCTGCAAAATCAATAAAGCCCATTTGCTTTAGCCAGCCGTGATCGTTCCAAGCCCACCCTCCAAAAATTGGATAAATCAAAGCAGTGATGCCACAAGTCCCTATTAAATACGCTACGTAATTGGTGCGCTCTGCCATTGCCCCACTGACGATGGTGGCTGCAGTAGCCGCAAACATTATCTGAAAAAACAATAGGTTAAAGTCCCAATCAGGCGCCTTAGCCAGACCAAAAAGATCAGTCCCTATCCAACCTGTTGGGCTATCGCCAAACATCAGGCCGTAACCCAGCAGCCAAAACAATAGAGAACCTACGCAGATATCCATGTAATTTTTCATCATCACATTCACTGCATTTTTCGATCTGGCCATGCCGGATTCCAATAGCGCAAAACCCGGTTGCATCAAAAATACCATCGCCCCTGCAATCAATACCCATAGGGTATTGATTACTTTCTCATCGACTGTTTCTGCCATTCCAACGATAGGAAACAACACTCCGATGCCACATAATGTTATTGCTATTTTTTTAGATAAACGCATATCTGCTTCTTAATCATTGAATGAGAGATTGTAAACACTAGGCTGTATTAGCAATTAGCGCGCCAAGATATGACAAAGCCTATGGCTTGTCGTATGATGCCTAACGCAACACTTCTTAAATGTTATAAGGGGATAACAAGATGAACGGAATACTTCAATTAGTGGGTAGACTGATGTTGGCGTTAATTTTTGTGTTGGCGGGGATAGGTAAAATATCTGATCCAGCCGGAACTGCAGGCTATATGCAAGCGATGGGCGTACCTACACTATTACTTTGGCCAACCATTGCATTAGAATTATTGGGCGGCTTGGCGATTGCAGTTGGATTTAAAACCCGTTATGCAGCCCTTGCACTAGCCGGATTCTCAGTATTGGCTGCGATTATTTTCCACAGCAACTTTTCAGATCAAATCCAATCCGTTCTGTTCTTGAAAAACATTGCGATGGCGGGTGGTTTAATTCTGCTAGCTGTGGGTGGAAAAACGGCTTACAGCATGGATAAATAACAATAAAGCTATTGATTAAATAATATTAGCCGCAAAGATAAAGTTAAACTTCCTTTCAACATAACGATGTGAATAAAACCTAAGTGACTCAAGCAAACTTGTATTGAATACGCTTGATTTTAAATGTTTTTTTGCATCGTTATGAATACACATTCAATCCACCATAGAGCTTTATCTACTATTTTGCATTTTATTCTTGATAATATGATGATCATCATATATGATGAGCATCATGAAAAGTATAACCTTAAAAAAAGATAGTTCTGGACGTAAAGAAACCACGCATGCACGAATTGTAGAGACGGCAGCCAGAGCCATTCGCAGAAGTGGATACAACGGTACTGGCGTTGCCGACATTATGAAAGAGGCAGGCCTGACACATGGTGGTTTTTACGCACATTTTTCATCAAGAGATGACATGTTAGCTGAAGCGGCAGATCATGCTGGAGCAGAGACAATCGCTATTGTGGAGCAAGTGTTAGCTGAATATCCTGAACAACAACGCTTATGTGCGCTAATGAATGTTTATTTATCGGATGCGCATACAGCCAATATTGAAAAGGGCTGCTCATTTGCAGCGCTGGGTTCGGAAATGCATCGACAAGCACCCGAAGTGAGAGCAGCATCTACAGAGCGTATCAAAGAGTTGATTCGTTTGATTGAAGGTCAACTAACCAATCAAACACAAACCAGCGCTCATGATGAGGCGTTACTGACCATCTCCACAATGGTTGGAACACTGATGTTAGCACGCGCTGTAAATGACCCTGAACTATCTGCAGCATTCAGACAAGCGGCGCTTAAGCATTACGCTCCCAAGGATCATTAATTTTTGGCTGGTAAGGCATCGGCTTTTTTTCACATAAAATATGATGGTCATCATATTTTAAGCGGCAACCCATTAAACTAGGATAACACTATGAAAGCTCTCGTTTTAGAACGTTATGGCAAAGCGAATCAGCTGGCCTTTAAAGACCTCCCCCGCCCTACAATTCAGCCTCGCCAAATACTGGTTAAAGTGCATGCGGTAGGCCTCAACCCAATTGACACGATGATTCCAAAAGGTGATTTCAAACCCATCCTTAAGTTTCAACTACCTGCCGTTATGGGCAGTGATTTGGCTGGTGTGGTGGTCGAAGTTGGCAATCAAGTAACGCGTTTTAAGGTGGGAGATTCGGTATATGCCAGTGTGTTCGATTTAGGAACCGGATCACTCGCTGAATACACCTTGGTTCCAGAAAGTGCAGCCGCGCATAAGCCTGAAAAACTCAATTTCATAGAGGCGGCTTCTATCCCAATGGTGGGGCTGACGTCATGGCAAGCACTGAAGGAACGCGCAAGTATCAAACTAGGGCAGAAAGTATTTATACCTGCTGGTTCTGGCGGCATAGGCACATTCGCAATTCAGTTAGCCAAACACTTAGGTGCCAAAGTGGCCACCACCACAAGCACTCGCAACATAGCGTTTGTAAAACGACTGGGGGCCGATGAAGTGATTGATTACAAAACGCAAGCCTTCGAGAAACTACTGCAAGGATACGATGCTGTACTTGGAACGACAAGAGGGGACGGCATTGAAAAAGCGCTGCAAATTCTAAAACCAAATAGTCGTGTCGTGTCTTTGATTGGTCCTCCAGATGCAGCGTTTGCAAGGCAACGAGGGATGAATATTTTTATGAGGCTAGTCTTTGGCTTACTCAGTAACAAGATTATCCGGCTCGCTAAAAAACGCGATATCGAATATTCGTTCTTGTTCGTGCAACCAAACGGTCAGCAATTAGCAGAAATTGGCAAGATTATCGACGATGGTCAGATTCAACCAGTGATAGACAGAGTATTTCCATTTGACCAGACCCTACAAGCTTTAGCATACCTAGAGGAAGGTCGTGCCAAGGGTAAGGTAGTTGTTCAATTAATTGAAAGCAAGTAATTCCATTTTAGTATCGACAAAGGAGAAGGATAATGAACAGTAAAATTGCCATTGTGACAGGAGCATCATCAGGCATCGGTGAGGCCACAGCAGTGATGCTAACAAATGCAGGATATACCGTTTACGGCACCAGCCGAAAAGGTGGGCAATATAGCCACCACCCATTCAAGATGATAGCTTTAGATGTGGGTAGCGAAGAGTCTATTGAGGCGGCCTTAAAAGGGATCATTGATAAAGAAGGCCGCATTGACCTTGTTGTGAATAACGCAGGTTTTGGCGTAGCGGCCGGAGGGGCAGAAGAAAGCTCCATGGCACAAACCCAACAGATCTTTGATACTAATTTTTTTGGAGTTGTACGCGTGATTCAAGCTGTAGTGCCTTATATGCGTAAACAAGGACAAGGACGTATCATTAACATAGGCTCCATTCTGGGCTTGATACCGGCGCCTTACATGGCGACTTACGCTGCAACCAAGCATGCTGTTGAAGGTTATTCAGAATCGTTAGATCATGAACTGCGTACCAGAGGCATACGCGTGTCTGTGATTGAACCCGCCTACACAAAAACCAACTTTGAAGCCAATGCACCAGAATTGGACAGTCCAATCGAAGAATATGCGGTAGCGCGAAAAGCATTAGCAAAAATCATGAAAGCAGCCGTGGAAGGTGGAGATGATCCAAAAATAGTAGCTAAGACAGTATTAAAAGCGGCCAATGACAAACACCCAAAACTGCGTTATACCGCAGGAAAGTTAGCAACTCGTTTGAGCCTACTAAGAAGATTCGCCCCTGCTGCAATGATGGACAAGGGCATTCGCCAAGAGATGAAATTGGATATTCTTGAAAAAATTGCGGGATAACGCGTTAGGAGCATCATGCACTTATCTTTTTATTTGCTCGCCATGATCACAGCCAGTCTCTTTGGAATATTGGCAGCAGTATGGCTATTTGCCCCATCACGATTTCTGTCTGCATGGAATCTAGATAACTCGACTTCAGCTGGGCTAGTGGGTAGGCGCGCTGGTGCTCTTTATACAGGCGTAGCAGCAATGTTCTTTTTTGCAAGAAACGCTGAACCCTCGGCCACGCTCAATGCACTCATTGATGGGCTGATTGTCACTTGCGTGTTGCTGGCCATCCTAGGCTTGTATGAGTTTATAAAGGGCAACGCAAACAAAAGCATCTTGGGCGCAGTCGTGATAGAAATGCTGTTGTGTGTCATGTTTTTGCAGGTTTGATGGGCAACTGATCTGGTTGGTGGGTAAATTTCAAATATAGAAGTTACTCCACTAATCAGCCAATTACGCCAACTTTTGCGCTCAAATAGTGAGTTATGTTTTCAAATTGAGCGCTATTCGTTGCGCGTAAATAAAGCGATTGATTCAACATGCGCAGTGTGTGGAAACATATTAATGACACCTGCAGATGCCAAGGTATAGCCTTTTTCACTCACTAACACACCAGCATCTCGAGCCAAGGTAGCGGGATTACATGACACGTACACAATACGTTTGGGCGCGCTGTCGGGCGTAATGGCTTTCACCAATTCAAACGCGCCATCACGCGGTGGATCCACCAGCCATTTATCAAAACGGCCCAGCTCGCTTAAGCTTGATTCGGTCATTTTAAATAAATCGGCCACCCCAAATTTTACGTGCTTGATTTTATTCAACTGCGCACTTTCGTTTGCGCGCTCTACCAAATTGGCCAAGCCTTCCAAACCCAGCACCTGCGCACCACTACGCGCAATGGGTAAGGTAAAGTTACCAATTCCGCAGAAGAAATCAGCAATCGTTTCATTCGCTTTGGGGGACAACAATTGCATGGCACGTCGTATCATTACCTGATTAATTTGCGGATTGACCTGCGTAAACTCGTTGGGTTTAAACGGATAAGTTAAATCGAACTCCGGTAGATTGTATTGCAACTGCGCACCATTTATCGGGTAAAACGGCATGATGGTGTCTGGGCCTTTGGTTTGCGTCCATATCTGAACATGATGCGCATCGGCAAACGCTTTGAGCAATTGCTCATCCTGCGTGGTTAAACCAGCCATGATGCGAAAAATCAACACTATCACTGGTTGTGTATCCACATTGTCCGCTTCACCTACCGCCAACTCAATTTGAGGAATCTTATCACGCAGGCTTAGCTGCAAAATCATGTCTTGCAAAGGCTGAATTAATGCAGATACTTGCGGCACCAACACCTCGCAACTATTCATATCAGAGACAAAGCGGGTAGCTTTTTCATTAAAGCCCACCAAGACGCGCTGCTTTTTCTCTACGTATTTCACGCTCAAACGCGCCTTATGGCGGTAGCCCCATGTAGGGCCATACAATGGCGGCAACATATTGACCGGTTTCACTTTGCCAATATGCTTGAAATCATTTTCCAACAAACGCTGTTTTGCCGCGACTTGTGCGGCAAAATCTAAATGCTGTAATTTACAGCCGCCACACACGCCAAAATGTGGGCACTGTGGTTTAACACGCTGATTGCTTTGCTTGAGGACCTGCACCACATTGGCGACTTCAAAAGTTTGTTTCACATGATGCGATTGATAAGTAACGCGTTCTTGCGGCAACGCACCATCGATAAAAATGGTTTTACCATCCACATGGGCGACACCTCGCCCTTCTTGATCTAGCGATTCGATAAATGCCGATTGAATAGGTTGTGGGGCTAACTGGCGGGATTGATGACGGTTTCTTCTCATAGTCGCTATTTTAGCCGATACAGGCGTAGAATGATGCTTACTGCTTATGAAAAAGTCGCTATGAAATACAGTACTAATTTCATCACCAAACTATGTGGTTGCATTTTGATGCTCACCAGTTTTTACGCGTCTGCTGATGCTGTGAGTATCAAAAAATCGGCACAGGGTGTTCCCTATATCACAGGTGGCATTAGCGCTGATGAAGTTGATGCCATGCGTCCATACATTACTCAATTTAGTCTACGGGTGATTTTTTCCGAAGGGGCCAGTGGGCGCTCTATCACCGATGTGAACGTCAACCTTTATGATACTGAAGGTAAGCTGGTATTCAGACTAGTAGGCGCACAGCCACAATTACTATTGGATATTCCAGCTGGCACCTACACTATCTTGGCTAGCTATAACGGCGACAAACAACGCCATAAATTCACTATTGGTAGCAACGAGCATAAAAAAATCATCTTAAACTGGAAGAACCTGGTAGATGAAGATGTTGCCGATACGGTAGATGCTGCTGAATAACGCCATATTAACAGCTAATCTTGCACATAAAACCTTTTAAAATCATAGCACTATGGGTTTACGCCTATTTTCATTAGTGCGAATGAGCTATTGCGCGCTATCCCCCATATAGGTAATGTATGTTTTAAATTAGTACAACATGTTTGGGGGTACACCATGAGCGCACGCGCACAAAGAAATAAACGAGCAAAAAAATTAAAATACATGCTATTTGCCATACTTGGCTTGCTTTCCTTTATTGCCTATACCATGCAGCACAATGCATCCAAATTTTCAGACATCGATCAAATCGCGCAATCTAGCCAAGCTAGGTCTAAAGCACATCAACCTCAGGATGTGATTGCTCCATTTACACAACGCTGGCAGCAAGCCCAAACTGATATCGAAAATTACCTGATGGATGATGGCTTTGAGAAAACACGTTACTTCTTTGAAGGTTACAACGTTGCCTCCAATGATGAGTTTGTGTTGCCAACGGAAGAAACTGGCGCAGGTAATCCTAAAGAAAATCACATCCAGAATTTAAACGACGTAGTAGTAGCTGATATGGTACCTACAGGCTACTCAACTGGTGGTTCTGCTGCTGGTGGTGGAGGCGTTGGGGGTGTTGGCGGGGGCGGGGCTGGCGGTGGACGTGACAACAACCGTACACAATATGTAGCCAAAGAAAATGTAGAGGAAGGTGGCAATGGAGACAATACAGGCAACAACCCTTCCAATGGTGATGCAAACGGTGGTGGTTCTTCTAATGGTGGCGTATCTGCTGTGCCACTACCATCGGCTATCTGGTTATTAGGCTCTGCCTTTATCGGATTTATCGGCTTGCGTCGCAAACAATCGGTGCTGTAAATCTTCAGGACAAGCGTGGGAAAACACTACTTCCACGCTTGTAAAAATTCATGCCAGTGCTGACCTGAATAGCCAGTCAATGTATCACGCACTAACCTAATCTCCGCATTGTATTCGTCTTGGCTTAAGTGGCCGCGCATTAGCTGAAAGCGCAAAAACACTAAATATGTATTTGCAACATCGGTCTCGCAATAATTACGTATCGCCTCAATCTCTCCCGCTTGATAAGCCCCCCACACCTTACTGCCATCCATTCCCAACTTACCGGGGAAACCGCATAACTGCGCAATTTCATCCAAAGGCGCATTGGCGCGCGCATTAAACATGGCCAGTACGTCCATTAAATCTAAATGGCGCATATGGTAACGGCTGATGTAGTTATTCCATTTAAAGTCTTTGTCATCCTCGCCCATATCCCAATAGCGCGGCGCTTGTATCTGATTCACCATCGCGCGGTAATGCAGCACGGGCAAATCAAAACCACCGCCATTCCATGAGACGATTTGTGGCGTATATTTTTCTATCCCATCAAAAAAACGTTGAATGATTTCAGCTTCGGTTGCTTGCACATCGCCCAGCGTCCACACTCTAAACTGATTGCCCTCGCGCAGCGCGCAAGAAATAGCACATACACGATGCTGATGAAGTGGCAGAAAATCACTGCCGTTGTGCTGTCTGCGTTGATGAAAGGCAATATTGGCAACTTCTTGTGAAGTCACGCTAGCGGGTAGATTGTATAAAATGCGAAGACCATCCGTATCTGGGATGGTCTCGATATCGAAAATTAGGGTGGGCATAATCATGCCCGATAGCTTACACCAAAAGCATCAGCTTGGCCTATGCTAAGCATCACCGACATTTACAAACTAACGCTTGTGATGGTTTGATTACGCGAACTCGACTTCGCGCTCTATTGTTTCTTCAGTGATTGTTTGCATCATATCCGCTTGCATTCTGTGCAAACGAATAATGGCTTTGATTTCATCATTCTCAAACATCAACAGCCCGTAAGCGACTGGCTCGCCACCCTCTAACGGTGTGAACTTGCCAAAACCAAACTGCTGATTGCGAATAACCTGCCAAGCACCTTTGGGTTCTGCAAACTCAGGTCGTGCAAAATGGTGAGCGATTTGTGAAGAAGTCATGCTATTCAATGCATAACGGCTATCAGCCGACATCACTGTCCAACAATACTCATCGGTGACACTGGTGTGTTGTAGTTGCAGCAAACACCACTCATCTTTTGCATAGGTCAGCTGAATCACACTTTGAATCGTGTCTTCATAATGATTCATCACATAGAAAACACCCTGATCATCCAAGGTGATGGCTTTGCCGTAGGCGGGAAGTACAAAAAGATTACTTGGCATCACAACACTCCCTTTACTTTTGAGAAGTTGAGTTAAGTGTATGTGAATGAGCCTTGATTTAAAACGTGAAATAACTACGCATTATCGGTTCAATTTGCGAGACTCGCTAATGCAAAATGCAATTCAATGGCTAGGTGTTGCCAGTTTTAAACCGATAATTCCGATAATAATCAATAACAAACTGAGTAACCGCCCCCAATTAGCAGACTCATTAAATAATACGATGCCTAATATTGCGGTGCCTACTGCACCCACGCCCACCCAGACCGCATAAGCAGTGCCCACTGGTAAGGATTTCATCGCCAACCCAAGCAGGCCAACGCTGATGACCATCGCTGTCACCGTGCCTACGGTAGGCCATAGCTTGGTAAACCCATCGGTGTATTTCAAACCAATCGCCCAAACTATCTCAAACAAACCCGCCAATACCAATATCAACCAATTCATTGCTTGTTGTTATCTTTCTTGAAATTAAGTAATGCTATTTTTTGAGCCATGCGCCATCTCTTTGATAGAACCAACCGGCCTGTGCTTTATCAATCCAGCGCCCGGCAAAAGTGCTTTGAATCTCGCCCTGCCATTCCGGGTGACCATTGGCGGCTGCAATTTCTTTATAAAGTCTGGCGCGATCACTATTCTCATCTTTGACCAAACCAGCTAGCCCACCGCGTTGCGACAACGGCACTGCGCTGGCATCTTTCACTGCAATAAAGCCATCCTGCGTAAGGCCAATAGCACCCGATGCGTAAAACGTCTGCATCTGCGCATGGCGTGTTTGCATGCTGGTTTTAATAGCAGCAATCGCGGGGGTGTTAGCTTCTAAATCCGCTGCGGCTTGTAGTAAACCAGCACTACTTATAAACATCACAACACCCATAAGACTTGTCAGTAGTAATTTCTTCATATCAACTCCTTAAGGTGCGGGTGTAGTGGCTGTTGATTCAGCAGGCGAGCTTGTTGTGCCCTGCTGTTCTTGTTTTAATTGCCACACCTCATCAATAATTTTATCCGCCGCTTTTTCTGCCGCCGCCGCCGGAAAGTAGATATTAATGGTGACACAAGCGGGCAGCGCTAGTGCACCCGCCAGAGCTAATCCTATTACCCAATATTTCATTTTATTTCCTTTTGAATCGGTTTACTTAATATCGTAGCTGTTTACATCTCAGCCTATTTTACGACGGCTTTGGTATTGTTGTCGGTGATACGTTGCATTCTTGCCAGCAAATCTTTCCAGCTCACATATTGCGTATACCCGTTCACATTGACCGAAGGCGCACCTTTTCCTTTAACGATGACGAACCCGGTAGGCGTTGACTCTACGCCACCCATTTTGCAGATATCCTGCCTTAATTGGCAGCTTAAGCCAATTTTTTCGTAATTAAACTCTTTAAAGAACCGCAAAAAAGTACGCTGTAGCGCAGCTGCCGTGCCCTCACCACCCAATGCTGTGATATTCTCAACCGCACGTTGCGAGACCTTTTTCAAGTGTTTGCCATCGGCTGTCTGGATAATCGCATCCATAGACACCGGTTTCCAATTTTCTAGTCGCAAGTCTTTAACATCTCCTTCCAACTTGCCCTCAATCGAGCCAAAGTTAAAAGTGCGCGTCAGATCGCCCAAATCAATATCACGCATTTTAAGGTTTGCGTACAGCTTGGGCGCCACGCCAATCGGACGCTCGATATGCAAATCGGACATCGCCACCATGCCATTAAACATATTAAATTGCATCTGACCGTCCATATTAAGCTGTTCGTTGGCATAGGTAATCAGCGGAATCTGGCCATCAATTTGGCCTTTCATTTCCGGCCAACCCAGCGCTTTACTAAAGCTATTCATGCTGATGGGCTGTAGTTGCATTTGCAAATGCCAGACCATGCCATTACCTATCCATGCGGCGGATACATCTTGAAACTGTAGCGCACCATCCAAAATCGGCAGTGTCAGTTGCGGTGTCGTAATCGCATAGCGATTCACTCCGGCTTGGAGATGGGTCAGTCCTAATGGCATATTGAGCAAATGGCCTCGCTCATAGGCCAGAAATATGTTTTTAATTTGGTTGTAATCCCAAGGAATATGCGCATTCAGGTTGGTAAAACCAAACTTGCCATTCAAATCTTCGATATTGGCGTTTTCAATATTGAGCTCAAAATTTTGCGGTTGCAAATCTTTGACCTCAAACTCCCAGTCTGCCTTACCAGATACTCGCAAATTACCAAACACGGATTTCTGGGCCATCGGCTGAATAAAGGTTTGATATAACCCGGTAAAATCTAAGTTATGCGCACTCACCTTAATATCGTTAAACGCTTTGGTTTGCACATTAATATCGGCACTGGCCGATAGCTGACCTACGCCATTGATGTGCAAATTAGCTTGCTGAATATTGAGCATGGGCGCTTGATAAGTGCCAGCAATATCAAAAGTGCTGCCAGCTTTACCAAAATAAAAAGGTTGCCAAAACAGCTCTCCCTCTTGCCAATCAAACAAGCCTTTCCAGTACCATTTGGATTGAATTTGTTGTGCATTGAGTACCAATTTAGCAGTGAGTTTTTCGCCGGCATGAAGACCTGAGGCATCGCTAAATTTGGCTTGTTTAAATAGAATATTGGCTTCTAGCCCTTTGGGTTGCGGCACAAAATCAATAGTAAACGGGACATGGGTGCGTTCGCTTTGATACAAGCCATGGTCGCAGTGCCAGTTTGCATTTTGCTTGCGCTCAGGAATCAAACAGTCGAGCTTGAACTTACCCCATTGTGCATCAGTAATGGGCTTGATTTCAGCTTCAAAAGTCAAACTCGGTTGGGGATTGATACTGCGGTAATCCAGATAAATACTGGGGTTACGGGCATCAAACTGCGGTGTGACAATTTGCCGTGCTTTAACCAGCAAGGTGGTGTTGGCCTTTAAATCCAATAAAATATGGGCCTCGTCCAGCCTTACGTTGCCATATTGCAGTGTTTTTGCATCGACAACTGCTTGATCATTGCCAGTCAACTCTAGACTGACTCTAGCATCAGTCAGTATAGCTTCGTCATAAGCAATACTATCTGCAGTGATGCTCACCCCAGTGAGCGCATGCGCATTTGCACACCACAATACGCCAATAAGGGCTACACGCCACATAACTACCCCGGGAATACTCCTGTCGAGAGATATCTGTCTCCACGGTCGCAGACAATGCTCACTATCACCGCATTATTCACTTCTTTGGAAAGTTGTAGTGCGCTATATAACGCACCACCACTTGAAATACCGGCAAAGATACCCTCTTCCATCGCTAGCTTGCGCGTCATATTTTCCGCATTTTTCTGATTGACATAGCGCAGTGCATCTACACGTTTGGGATCATATATCTTAGGTAGGTACTCTTCAGGCCATTTACGAATACCTGGAATTTGCGAACCCTCTTCCGGCTGCACACCGATAATTTGAATGTTAGGGTTTTGCTCTTTTAAATAGCGTGAGGTACCCATAATCGTGCCGGTCGTCCCCATGCTAGACACAAAGTGTGTGACTTGGCCCTTGGTATCACGCCAGATTTCTGGGCCTGTGCCCTCGTAATGCGCTTGCGGATTATCCATATTACCAAACTGATCAAGCACAACCCCTTCGCCTTCGGCTTGCAACTTCATCGCCACATCGCGCGCCAGTTCCATGCTGCCATCTTTTGGGGTCAGCACTAATTCCGCACCATAGGCTTTCATGCTCTGTCGACGCTCCACGCTTTGGTTTTCTGGCATCACCAACACCATTTTATAGCCACGCATAGCAGCTACCATGGCAAGTGCAATGCCGGTATTACCACTGGTTGCCTCAATCAGCGTATCACCAGGCTTAATATCACCGCGCGCTTCTGCACGTTTAATCATGCTATAGGCTGGGCGGTCTTTCACTGAGCCAGCAGGATTATTACCTTCCAGCTTAAGTAGAATGGTGTTGCTTTTATTCGGATTCATCCGTTGTAAAGCCACCAAAGGGGTATTACCTACAAAATCATCTAATGTTTTAAAATCAAGTGTTTTTATGTTCATTTCTTTATCACAAATCTGGCCAACAAAGTTACCACTGCAACAATGACGGGCCCAATAAACACGCCATAATACAGCGCATGGGCAATACTTGAATTACGCCCGGCATCAGCATAGGCATGCCAAAACGTAAACGGGTTAAACCAACCATAGAGCAAGCAACCCACAATAAACATTACAAATGCGATTCCACCCAGCTTAAGACTCGCAAGCCAGCTTCTTAACTCTGTTTCTTGCGTGGCAATTTCATCTTTGTTTGGTTCGCTCATACCTTGCTGCTTTTCAATAACCAAACAGCGTATGCCGCAAAGCCTACAAAACAGATCAATGCCAATTGTGGCAGGGTTAATCCAAGCAATGTCCAATCAATCGCAGCACAATCGCCAGTACCGCGGAACAGCAATTTAAACGCTTTTTCCAGCGGGAAGTTTTCGAACATATAGTCGAACCCCACCCCACAATCGGCAATCATGCTTTCTTTATTAGCTTGCAAATACCAGTGGCGGATGGCCACGCCTGCGCCACCTAGGGCTGTTAGCACTTGCAATAGTGCGAATACTTTTTTCAACACGTGAGCAGGCGGAATAAACGCGGCAATCAAAAACAGCACACCCAAGCTCATAAAAACGATACGTTGCGAAATACACAACGGACATGGCTCCAAGTGATAAGTCGTCTGTACCACCAACGCCAAAATAACTATGGCAAAACAGCTAGCAAACCCCAGCAGATAGCCAGATTTACCTTGTAAACAACGGGATAGACAGGATGACATGATGTGGTCTTTCTTGCATGAATACGGTTTAACAAAACGAAATTGTAATGGATAATAACGCCTATGGCAGTTTCTGACAGCGCTCCACAACAAAAAATCCTCACCGTAAGTGAATTGAACCGCCTTGCGCGCGAGATTCTTGAAATGAGCTTCCCGCTATTTTGGGTATCCGGTGAGATCTCCAACTTCACACGAGCGGCTTCAGGGCACTGGTACTTTTCACTCAAAGATGCAGGCGCACAAGTGCGCTGCGTGATGTTTAAAGGTCGTAACAGTTACGTGGATTTTGTACCGCGCGAAGGCGACAAGATTGAAGCTCGCGCTACCGTCACTTTATATGAAGCCAGAGGTGACTTTCAGCTGACCGTAGAATTTGTTCAAAAAGCTGGCTTGGGCACTTTATTTGAAGCATTTGAGCGACTTAAAAAGTCATTGAGCGCCGAAGGGTTATTTGAGGCCTCAACAAAACGCCCTATCCCTGCGTTTCCAAAAACCATTGGTATTGTTACCTCTGCCGATGCAGCAGCGCTGCGTGATGTCCTCACAACTTTAAAGCGACGTAACCCCAGCGTGCCTGTCATTATCTATCCAACACCTGTGCAAGGCAAAGGCGCGGCGGCACGCATTGCTGAAGCGATTAACATTGCCAACCAGCGCGCTGAAGTGGATACACTAATTGTGTGCCGCGGCGGTGGCAGCTTGGAAGACTTATGGTCATTTAATGAAGAAATCGTTGCCAGAGCCGTTTATCAGAGCCAAATTCCAGTGATTAGCGGTGTGGGACATGAAACTGATTTCACCATCTGCGATTTTGTGGCAGATTTACGTGCTGCAACGCCCACAGCAGCAGCCGAATTGGCCTGCAGTGATATTAGCGCACTGCAAAACAACTTACGCCAAATCGCCAAATCCATGGTGCAACGGATGGACAGACTTATCCATACGCATGCACAGCGCTTGGATTATCTGGCAAAACGACTGGTCTCACCCACGCAAAAAATTCAATCGTTTAGCAATCATCTACATCAGATAACATTAAGACTGCAGGCTGGTATTGAAAAGCAGCTACACTTTCATCGCAACCAATTAAATGCAAGCGCTGACCGCTTACGACTGCTTAACCCCAATGAAGTACTGAACAGAGGTTATGCGATTGTGAAAGATATGGAAGAAAACATTATCACTGATAGCCAGCAAGTGCGTGATGGTCAGCATATTAAGATTACCTTTGCGCATGGCACAACAGATGCAAAAGTGACAAAACCGACTGCTAACCACTAAATTAGGTGCACACTCGTAAAATATTCGTGCGTAAACATCAACATCAGCATCATTTTTAGTGTGCTGACTGCCTAAAATGTTTATCATTAGCGTTTAGATATTCAGCAAGTCTCATATTTGCTTCATATGCAGAATCAACATATCGCCAAACAACCGCTGCACGTTCTATCACTAGCTGCCTTAGGTGTCGTTTTTGGCGACATTGGCACCAGTCCACTCTACACCATGAAAGAAGTGTTTGCAGTAGGCCACCACCCAGTGGCACTCACTGTAGGCAATGTCTATGGCATATTGTCATTGATTACCTGGGCGTTAATCCTGATTGTTTCCATCAAATATGTCGCTTTTATCATGCGTGCGGATAACCGTGGTGAAGGCGGCATCATGGCATTATTAGCCTTAGCCAGTCGCAACTCAGAAAACAACCCATTAAAACAACGTAAAATCATGATGTTAGGCATCTTAGGTGCATGTATGTTTTATGCAGACGGCATGATTACACCGGCCATTTCAGTGTTATCTGCCGTTGAGGGACTTGAAGTAGCTGCGCCAAGTTTGCACAGCTTGATTGTTCCCATCACTCTAGTTGTACTGCTTGGTCTGTTCTGGACGCAAAGCAAGGGCACAGCCGTGGTAGGCGCTTTTTTCGGCCCTATCATGCTGCTCTGGTTTGGTACTTTGGGCGTGCTCGGCCTTATCAACATACTGCATGACCCAACGATTCTTAACGCGCTCAAGCCTGTGTACGCGATTCAATTTTTCTCGAGTCAGCCTTGGATTGCTTTCGTAGCACTCGGTGCTGTAGTGCTGGCTGTCACTGGTGCAGAAGCGTTGTATGCTGATATGGGTCACTTCGGACGCTTACCTATTCGATTGGCGTGGTTTGGCTTTGTATTACCAGCGTTGCTACTTAATTACTTTGGCCAAGGTGCTTTGATTTTGCACGATGCTCAATCCATACAAAATCCGTTTTATCACTTAGCGCCAGAATGGGCATTGTTTCCCTTAATTATTTTAGCCACACTTGCCACCGTAATTGCCTCGCAAGCCGTTATTACAGGCGCTTTCTCCGTGTCACGCCAAGCATTACAACTGGGTTACTTACCACGCATGCACGTCACGCACACATCAGCTAGTGAGCAAGGACAAGTCTACATGCCAAGAGTCAACTGGGGTCTTATGATAGCGGTCATGGTGCTTGTTGTGAGCTTTGGCAGCTCTGGTGATTTGGCCGCAGCCTATGGCATTGCTGTGACAGGTGATATGGTGATTACAACGTTGCTTGCAGCCATTGTATTTCATGAAATATGGGGCTGGAGTAAACTTAAAACAGGGCTAATCGTCAGCTTATTTTTGGTAGTTGATTTAGCATTTTTTGGCGCGAATGTATTGAAAATACCCGATGGCGGCTGGGTACCATTGATTATTGGCACTATCATTTTTGTGCTGATGCTGACATGGAAAACGGGAAGAAGACTACTCTATACCCGCTTGAAATCGGAATCTATGGACTTGGTCCCCTTTATTAATGCCATTGGCGCACACCCGCCCGCCCGTGTTGCAGGCTTTGGAATGTTTATGACGCCCAATCCAGAAGGTGTTCCACACGCACTACTGCACAACCTCAAACACAATAAGGTATTGCATGAAAAAGTCATTATCCTCACAGTACGTTTTACTGACTTCCCTCATACCAATCCGCAAGAACGTGTCACTGTAGAAGCCATGCCATTTGAGTTTTATCGGGTCTTGGTGAATTATGGCTTCAAAGACGAACCGGATTTACCCAGAGATTTACTGCTTTGCAGCCAACTCGGTTTGGAGTTAGACACCATGGACACCTCCTTTTTTATCGGCAAAGAAATTTTGTTGGCAAGAGAGAAAACAGAAATGTCTATATGGCGTAAAAAGATTTTTATTGCCATGTTCCGTACTGCGGAGACCATTACCAACCAATTTAAACTACCACCTAACCGCGTAGTCGAACTGGGAACACAGGTCAAAATTTAAGTTCTAAGGCATGATTCAACCAAAACAAACTTGATGCGTTAATGCCATCACAACAATAATGTTTGAGGAGAACCCATGAAAATACTACGCGCCATATTTATTTCCACTTTGGTATTAAACCTTGCTGCCTGTGCCACCACCACTAAAGACAGCGTTTCCGGGGTCAAACGTTCGCAATTTATGTTATTGCCTGCCAGCAGCATTGATACCATGTCTGCGCAAGCCTACACGCAAACACTCAAAGAAGCTGAAGGCAAAAAGACACTTAATGTGGACAAAGTAATGCTAGAACGTGTGCGTCGCATTTCTAATCGCTTGATTGCGCAAGTGGGCGTGTTCCGCCCCGATGCTGTGAATTGGAAATGGGAAGTGAATGTAGAGAAAAACGATCAACTCAACGCCTACTGCATGCCTGGCGGCAAAATCATGGTGCTCTCTGGCTTGATTGAAAAAATCAATGCTACGGACGACGAATTAGGCGCGGTGATTGGCCACGAGATTGCGCATGCCTTGCGTGAGCATGGCCGTGAACGTATGTCACAAGCTTATGTACAACAGTTTGGTTTGCAAGCACTGGCTGCCTTGGCGTCTGGTTCGGCAGCTGGTGGCGCAGCGGTACAAGCCGCAGGTGCTGGCTCACAATTATTTTTTGCACTACCTAATGGACGTGAGCAAGAACGTGAGGCCGACAAAATGGGCTTAGAGCTGGCCGCCCGTGCCGGCTACAACCCGGATGCCGCAGTGACCTTATGGCAAAAAATGAGTGCGCAATCGAAAGACGCACCACCTGAATTTTTTAGTACACACCCGGCAAGTGAAAATAGAATTGCTGATTTGAAAGCCTTAGCGCCTAAAGTAAGGCCGCTATATGAGGCAGCAAAAGCCGGCAAATAAACAACTACCCATCAAAACTTTTAAAGCGCACCTTATAACAGTGGTGCGCTTTTTTGTTTTATTTTGCAGCACTTCTATGTCGCTTATACTGAAACTTTGGGCGTACTGCCAAATTAGTTTAAAATGCTATTTTTTGATGCGCGAGACTGTCGCGCAACTGATTATCACAATTCCAACCATCGATTAAGAGAACATTATGGATTCACGTCAAAGTATTATTGAGGCAGCATTTGAAGACCGCGCCAATATCAACCCTACCAACGCCACTGTCGAGATCAAGTCTACTGTGGCTTCTATTTTGGCCGATTTAGACGCTGGCAAACTACGCGTGGCCTCACGTGTTGGTGATACCCAACAGTGGGAAACTCATCAATGGTTAAAGAAGGCGGTATTGCTCTCTTTTCGTCTAGAAGACAATGTATTGTTGGATGGCGGTTGCACTAAATACTTTGATAAAGTACCTCCAAAATTTGCAGATTACACAGAAGAAGACTTTAAAGCGGGTGGTTTCCGTGTGGTGCCCAATGCCATCGTGCGTCGTGGCTCATTTATTGGTAAAAATGCAGTATTGATGCCTTCATACGTCAACATTGGCGCTTACGTGGGTGAAGGTACCATGGTAGACACATGGGCGACTGTCGGCTCATGCGCACAAATTGGCAAGAACGTACACTTGTCAGGTGGCGTAGGCATTGGCGGCGTATTAGAACCAGTACAAGCTGGCCCAACCATCATCGGTGATAACTGTTTTATCGGCGCACGCTCAGAAGTAGTTGAGGGTGTGATTGTAGAAGATAACTGCGTAATCTCGATGGGTGTATACATTGGTCAATCCACCAAAATTTATGACCGTGAAACCGGCGAAGTATTCTACGGTCGCGTGCCAGCAGGTTCTGTGGTGGTATCAGGTAACTTACCATCTAAAGACGGTAGCTACAGCCTATACTGTGCAGTGATAGTGAAAAAAGTGGATGCAAAAACGCTAGGTAAAGTGGGAATTAATGAGCTGTTGCGCGGCATTTAGTTAAACTCAAATCCGTAGTAAAACAAAAGGGAGGCTACATGCCTCCCTTTCTGCTTTCAGGCACCATTATACTGTTGGAATATCGTCGCCTTTGAAGCAATACCTTCAACCAATCCCCCACATTTCATCCAGTTAATAGGTTCACTAATACCATACATACAGCAGCTATTTGGCAGAGTCTATTAGACTAGTAGCCGCTTCAGGGGTTGAATAATCAGACTTGGCACACCATTTGCTTACTAGCAATAACTTTAACAAAAACAAAACAAGCACATCAGAAATGTTTTCAGAATTTAGTAGTTCTATCATGCTGATTTCGCTTATGGCCGGGGCCTTGGCCTGTTTTGCTACGTTTGGATTTGTGGCATCGCTTTACCGTGCAAGTCCTGACAAATACAGCAAGCTGTTAATCGTCTACTCATTACTGGTAGGGTTAGGCCTGTTCGCGATTCACTTTATGAACATGCGCGCATTCAACCATAGCTATATGAATGAGCTCTCGTACTTCTACTTGTTACTGGCTTTTGGTTTCGCCACTTCGGTAGGTTATTCCGTGTTACATACCGCTAACAAGCTGACGCTACCTCTCTACTCACTCATATTATCCGGCTTGCAAGCAGGGCTATCTGGGTATGGGATTTTTATCTTCTTTTCCAAAGCAATGCTGGAAAATCAGTATGAAATTTTATTGTTACCCTCATTATTGGCGATTGCGATTGCGGTCGGCGTAGGCATTTTAAGCATCATCACCTATTACTGGCTCAAAAGTTACGATGGTGCTCACCGCTACTCTGTGCGCGCATTCTTCTCAATTTTAATTTCAATTGGAATTCTATCAACGCATTTGGCGTTTAATACGTGCCTGGGGTCTGTCAATACATATGGGGCTGACAGCAACATCCTAAACTCTAGCTTCATCACGATGCTGTTTGCAATGGTGCTTATTTTTGTGTTCTTGACTGCATTTATTGTGGTGGTGTTCTATGACAAATTAAACCCTAACATCGTCAAACGAATCAATTTCAGAAATACCACATCTGTCACCAATCCGTTAGATTCATTTGACCCATTGACCAAACTGCCAAATCGCAATGCGCTCAATCAACATCTAAAATTAGCGGCTAAGCGTTGTGATCGTCTAGGCGACAGCATGGCACTAGCCTATATAGACCTCGACCACTTTAAGCCTGTCAATGACACGTTTGGTCATCACGTTGGAGACTTGTTATTGGTCGAAGTTGCTGAGCGGTTCAATTCAGCAATCCGCAATTGTGATTATATTGCCCGCGCCGGTGGTGACGAGTTTGTGGCCATTTTGGGCGAAATAAATGCGCATGAAAGTATTGTCGCTGTAGTACAACGTATTATTGATGCGGTAAAAGAACCATTTTTTATTGAGGGTCACCTGATTGAGATTTCATGCTCAGTAGGCGTAGCCATTTATCCACGTGATGGCAATTTGGAAAAACTCAAAGTGAGTGCGGATGCCGCCATGTATAAGGCCAAAGAAAATGGCCGCAATCAATTTAGATTTTATGACGCAGAAATTGAACAAGCTTCTGATGAAATGCAAAAAATCAGAAAAGAATTACTGGATGCCATTGAAAAAGAAGAGTTTACGCTTCACTTTCAGCCAAAAATTGTATCTAAGACTCATGCACCAGCTGGCGCAGAAGCATTATTGCGTTGGAACCATCCAAGCAAAGGTTTGCTCACACCAATCTATTTTATTGAAGCGGCCGAGCGCTTTGGTTTTATAGACAGAATTAACAATTGGGTGCTGACTGAGGCATGTAAAACAATCAACATGGCACACAGCAATGGCATTCAATTAAGTTTATCGGTCAACCTGTCTCGCCAACAGTTTCGCAATGCGCAATTGGTAGACCACATCAAATCTGTGATGGAAGTTTACCAAGTACCGCCGCAAAATCTTATTTTTGAGATTTCTGAAACGCATGCGATTCACAATCAAAACCAGTTTAAAAAACTACTATCTAAATTTAAGTTTGCTCACCTAAAAGTTTCGATTGATGACTTTGGTTTGCACCCATTTAGCCTCACTTACCTACAAAATCTAGAAGTGAGTGAAGTAAAGTTAGATAAATCGTTTACTTCTGGTGTAGCCAAATATGGTTCTGCATTGGCAATCGTTGATGCTGTGGTGAAACTTGCGCACGCACTGAATCTGACCGTGGTGGCCGAGGGTGTGGAGTCTGAAGACCAGCGCCTAGCATTGCTAACAACAGGTTGTGACCAGTTACAAGGCTACTACTTCTCAAAACCTGTTCCAGCCGAACAGTTGTTTGCTATTTACCATAAACTGAACGCGCACTATAGCCATTCTGGCGAGTTTTCCATCAGTGACTACCTTGATCTAGAGGCTTACTCAGAAGAAGTCTAGTCTGTTCTGCTTTACTCCCTGTTAAAATAACAGATTGATTTGAGGGAGTGATAATGAAACTGTACGGCATATCAAATTGCAATACCGTCAAGAAAGCGCGCGATTGGTTAACAGCGCATCAGATTGCGTATGAATTTCACGACTTTAAGAAACAAGGTATTTCGGAACAGCAACTCCAAAGCTGGCTAACGCAATTACCAGAATCCAAGTTAATTAACCGCGCTGGCCTTACATGGCGTGGTTTAGATGAGCATACCAAGCAAAGCATCGTAGACAATGCTTCTGCAATTACTCTCATGATGGCAAAAACCTCCGTCATCAAACGCCCAATCCTAGAAAAAGACAGTAAAATTATCGCTTTAGGATTTTCAGAAACCGAATACAGCGCATTACTCAAATAATGCGTTGCCCAGAAGAGAGACTTCACGATGTCAAACACGCTAGACCTTGCGATTGACTTATTAAAACGCCAATCCAATACCCCTGAAGATGCAGGTTGTCAGGAGTTGATGATTTCGCGTCTTGAGCCACTAGGCTTTAAGATTGAGCGTATGCGGTTTGGCAATGTAGATAATTTCTACGCACGCCGTGGTACCACAGCACCACTGATTGTATTTGCCGGCCATACCGATGTTGTCCCCACTGGGCCCTTGGATAAATGGCACACTCCACCATTTGAACCCACCATCAAAGATGGCATGCTGTACGCACGTGGCGCAGCTGATATGAAAACCTCATTGGCGGCTTTTATCACCAGCATTGAAGAGTTTGTTGCGGAAAATCCCAACCACCCTGGTTCTATTGGCTTGCTGATTACTTCGGACGAAGAAGGCGTGGCGGTTGATGGGACTGTGAAAGTAGTGGACGCATTAAAAGCGCGTGGTGAGCATTTTGATTACTGCATCGTGGGTGAACCCACCAGCAATAAACTCGTCGGCGATATGATTAAAAATGGCCGCCGTGGCTCACTCTCTGCTAAGTTGACAGTAAAAGGGGTACAAGGTCATATCGCTTACCCGCACCTTGTCAAAAATCCTATCCACTTAGTTGCACCCGCCATCAAGGACATGGTGGAAACTGTATGGGACAAAGGCAACGAATACTTCCCACCCACCAGCTGGCAAATCAGCAATATGAACGGTGGCACTGGCGCTACCAATGTAGTGCCTGGCGAAGTGGAAATTCTATTTAACTTTAGATACTGTCCTGAATTTAACAGTGCTGGAAGCACCGATGCCAATCTGAGAGAACGTGTACATGCCATTTTAGATAAGCACCAGCTAGATTACGATTTGGAATGGGAACATTCTCCCAGCTACATTACACCGCGTGGCAATTTGGTAGAAGCCATTTCCGAAGCGATTCAAGAAGCCTATAAAGTCGAGCCCGAACTGTCTACCACCGGAGGCACCTCAGATGGCCGTTTTATTGCCGATATTTGCAAGCAAGTCATAGAATTTGGTCCGCTGAATGCCACGATTCACAAACTGAATGAATGCGTTGGCGTGGCTGATATTGAGCCACTTAAAGACACTTACAAACTGACCATGAAAAAACTACTTAAATGAACGCTGCATTGACTGCCACACAAGCTTTAACCACCATCCGCGATTGGATACGCTACACCGTCAGCCAGTTTGAGCAATCGGAACTCTTTTTCGGTCATGGCACAGACAATAGCTATGACGAGGCGGTTTGGCTCATCATGAGCGCGCTCCACTTACCACACGATACCTTGGAAAACTTTCTGGATGCCAAACTGACCGAACCAGAACGCAAACACCTGCATCATTTGGTTGAGCAGCGTATTACCAAGCGTGTGCCTACCGCTTATTTGGTGCGAGAAGCATGGTTACGCGGCTTTAAATTCTATGTGGATGAACGCGTGATTGTGCCGCGCTCATTCATCGCTGAACTACTAGATGATGGCTTCCAACCGTGGATTGAATTTCCGGAGATGGTGGAATCCGTAGCCGACATTTGCACAGGCAGCGGCTGTTTAGGTATTTTGCTGGCGAATACCTTTCCCAATGCAGAGGTGGATGTGGTCGACATTTCACCAGATGCGATTGCCGTGGCCAATATCAACATTGCAAACTATGGTCTGCAAGAACAGGTACATGCGATTCAGTCCGACATGTTTAGCGCACTGGCAGGTAAAACTTACGATGTGATTATTAGCAACCCCCCGTATGTCGATGCACCGAGCATGGCAGAATTGCCAGCAGAGTATCGCAATGAACCACAGCTAGCACTGGGCAGTGGCACTGCTGGCTTGGATCACACACACACGCTATTGCGGGAGGCCGCACAGCATTTAAATGACAACGGGATTTTGGTGGTGGAAATTGGCCACAACCGTGATGCCTTGCTTGATGCATACCCTCATTTGCCGTTTACATGGCTAGAGGTGGCTTCAGGCAATCAGTTTGTGTTTCTACTTACTAAAGCAGAACTGCTGGGAACAGCCTAGCCGCGGCCGCGGTTCCGGTCACTTTTCTTCTGCATGGCAGGCGCTGCCAAATCAGTCGATTGTCGAATACGACGATTGACTGGTTTTTTACTAATGGATTTTTTAGCACCGTTTCTAGCATCATCAGCCCCACGGCTACCTGAATCCTTACCATAAGCACCCCTGCTTAAAGGCTTGCCTGCTTCACGAGTTGCTCCAGAACGCGGTTGCCCTTCGGCATCCAACTCGCGCGGAACACGATTCAACACACTGCCGCGCTGTTTACGCACTTTAGGTACAAATACGGTGGTGGCTTTGTCTTTTTCACGCTGACTGAGCTGCTTAAGCGGCGCTTTGGGGATAGGTAACCCAGCCCACTCCAAAAGCTCTACCACTTGCTTCTGCTCTAGTTTTAACATGCTGCCGCGCTTAACACGTGGCGGTAAATTCACAGGGCCAAAACGTACGCGCATTAATCGGCTTACAGGCAACTGAAACGCTTCAAACAGGCGACGTACCTCACGGTTACGGCCTTCACGGATGATGACCTGATACCAGTGATTAGCACCCTCGCCGCCTTGGGCAATAATGCGGTCAAAGCTGGCAGGGCCGTCTTCTAATTCAACACCGTGTGTCAACATCGCGATTTGGTCTTCGGTCAACTCGCCAAATACGCGCACCGCGTATTCACGTTCCACTTCATAACGCGGATGCATAAAACGATTGGCTAACTCGCCGGAATTGGTAAAAATCAACAAGCCGCTAGTATTGATATCTAAACGGCCAATCGCAATCCACTTACCTTGTTTGATGCGCGGCAATTTATCAAATACAGTAGCACGACCTTCTGGGTCGTCCTGACTCACAATTTCACCTTCCGGCTTATGGTAAATCAGCACTTGCGGCAGTTCGGCTTCAAATGGCAATCGCAATGGACGGCCATCCACACGCACCACATCATGCGCTGTCACGCCTGTGCCAACTTGTGCAGTTTGACCATTAATCGTCACGCGACCAGTGGCAATCAACTCTTCCATATCTCGGCGTGAACCCAAACCGGCTAATGCCAATAGCTTATGTAGCCGTTGTGTATGTTGCGGCACTGCTACACCATCAGCATCCAGTTCAACTGGTGCAGGTTGAGGTGCTTTTCGAGTGGTATCGCGTTGTTGTTTAAAAGGACGTGCCATATGAAAACTCTACTTTGATTAGCACTCTATTTTACAGCAGTTGCAATTGAAGCTTACGATTATTTATTAAGGCTTACGCGTGTGCGTACTTTAACTGTAGTTGCACTTGCTGCTGGCCTTGATAATCATTGATTTGCAATTGATATACCGCATGCACTTGCTCCGGCAATAAGGTCGCCTGATTAAAGTAAATCGCCTCGTAGCGCCATTCCCCTTTTTGCAATTGCAGTTTCAAATGTTTTTCGCCCAGAACACGCTGGCTGACCACACGAAATTGATCATAAAACATGGGGGGTGGAAAGCCTTGCCCCCACACTTGCTTTTCCAGCAAACTAGCGGTTTCGAGCGTTATGTCATCTGTCGTCAAAGCGCCATCGGTTTCAATCGCCTCTTGCAAGTCTTCAAGCGTGATATAACTGCGCACCGCCGTCTCAAACGCCTGCTGAAACAATTGAAAATCTGCTTCACCTATGGTTAAACCAGCAGCCATGGCGTGTCCACCAAACTTAATTATCAAAGTCGGGTGCTGCTTAGTCACGTAATCCAGCGCGTCGCGCAAATGCAAACCGGGAATAGATCGGCCTGAGCCTTTCAGCAAGCCATCACCAGCTGAAGCAAAGGCGATCACCGGGCGATGATATTGCTCTTTGATGCGGGATGCCAAAATACCTATCACACCTTGATGCCATTCTGGCTGATAAATGCTGAGGGTAAAGCGGTCTGCAACCGTGACTTCTTCTAAATCAGCCAAGGCCTCTTGCTGCATACCTGCTTCAATTTGACGGCGCTCAACGTTGAGTGCTTGCAACTGCTGTGCGTATGGCATCGCTTCGTGCATACTTTCGGCCAACAAACAGCGAATGCCCAAGGTCATATCATCCAAGCGACCAGCAGCATTTAAGCGCGGCCCAACGTAAAAGCCTAAATCCTGCGCGGTGACTTTACGGCTATCGCGCCCAGCACATTGTAATATCGCAAGAATGCCAGGGCAGCAAGCGCCAGCGCGTATGCGTCGCAAACCTTGCTCCACCAAAATGCGATTGTTACGGTCGAGTTTTACCAAATCGGCAACTGTGCCTAACGCTACCAAATCCAGCAATTCTGCCAATGGATAGGGTTGTGATGCATCCATTTGATCTTGTGCAATTAATTCAGCTCGCAGTGCAAGTAACACATAAAACATGACACCCACACCTGCTAGGTGCTTACTTGGAAAATCACAGCCACGTTGATTCGGGTTCACAATACAAGTAGCCTCTGGCGTGACGTCTGCGGGCAAGTGATGATCGGTAATTAACACCTGAATGCCCAAGGCATTGGCTCTTGCCACGCCATCCACACTGGCAATACCATTATCTACAGTCAATATCACTTCAGGCGAAAATTGCTGTGCTAAATTGACGATTTCTGGTGTTAAACCATAGCCGTACTCAAAGCGGTTGGGCACTAAAAAATCTACCTGAGCACCCATACCGCGCAAGCCTTTTACAGCTACTGCTGTTGCCGTTGCGCCATCCGCATCATAATCTCCTACCACTAAAATCTTGCGTTGCTGCGTAATACACTCAACTAGTTGCTGGGCCATCCAGTTACTATTGAGCAATTGGTCTGGTGGAATTAAATGCTTCAGCCCACTGTTGATCTCATGCTGTGCGCTAACACCACGTGCCACGAGCAATTGCGCCAGTAAAGGATGCATGCCAGCGGACGTTAACTGCATCACCTGTGGCGTTGAATAGGTACGTGTTCGAATGATTTTTGACATACAGTTGCGCTAGTATTTTGCCTGTTTTGAAAGCGTTGTAAGAATTGACTCAAAAGAGCTGGGCTTTCGCCAAAATTTCCAGCAATCAAGGGGCATAAGCGATACTTGCAACGTACTGTTTACTATCGGAAAATGCGCTGTCATTTGTTGTATTTTTCTAGCTCGAACTGCATTGTATATGTCATCCCATGACACGCTATTGGTATGATCGAATAACATGATTGCATCTTTAGCACCTGCATTGATAGCGCCCGATATATCTGCAAAATATGGAAGTTTATATGTCTCTGAAATGGCTTTTGTCAGTGCGTTCTGACCGATAAGCACTGTATTTTGCTGGGGCAAGACCATATCGACCTGCTCAAAAGCACTATTTCTAGAGAACCAAATACTGTTTATTTCCAACACTCCTTGCTGAGAGCGTCTTAGATTGAGTGGGTGCTCATGTAATAGCATCTGTACCTGATTAATGATTTGGCGCAGCTTGCTGGCATCTTGCCCTTGAGGCATCCACGCTTGAATATTTTGATGTAACGCTGTCTGCACAGACGCTGTTGTTAGCTGCCAAGCGCTGGAAGTTTTTAAATACCAATACTGTTGTGTGCTACTTGGGATAAGTGTGAGGCCGTCTTCTATAAAAAAGTTGTTTAAGTGGGCGGTCAGGCTCAAGTACTCTTCACCAGAGAGTTTAAGCAAACTGTCTAGTGCAAACGAATCGCGCTGTAATGACAAATGCACTGGTTGGGCTAGCAGTAGGTTGTGGCTACCGACATCTTGCACTCCTCCTCTTATGGTTTCAGGCTCCCCCGCCCATAACAATCTTGCCAAAGGCCAGTCTGGCTGCGGCAATATCCCTAATTGACGCATCCAGATATCGTCTGTTGTTTCTGCCACAATCTGCGCATTACCGAATCTTAAAATTTGGTTTTGACCCGAATGGGGAGTATCTTTTGCCTGACTTCCTAAGTATGCTAGCTCAAAGATAGATAAGTTCATGATTATTAAGTGTTCGGTATGGAAAATAAGCGATGCAACAGAAGTGCCACCAACAGACATTATTGTATAATGCATCAGCCTATTGCTATTGAATATTTACCCTCTAAAAATATAGATTTTAAAGGCAACATCGTCAATCAAGCTTGAGTACCCACACTCGAGAGTATAAGCCTATGAAACCATACACATTATTGAGTTTGTGTTTGTTGCTGTGTAGTAGCCTTGTCTACGCAGAGGTGTCACCTATCCAAGTTGCTCAGTTATCTGAAGACGACTATTTGGGGGAGGTGCCACAAATACTCACCATTGCTAGGCTACGCCAAGCACCTCCCGATACGCCTTCTGCTTCCACTATTATTGACCGTGAAACTATCCGTGCAGCTGGCATTATTGATTTACCAGAAGTGTTTAGGCTAGTACCAGGCTTTTATGTGGGCACCAATGCTGGGTTTATTCAAAACACCAACCATGTCGTCAGTTACCACGGGCTGACCGATGCTTACTCTAGAAGTATGCAAGTGATGATTGATGGTCGGGCGATTTACCAACCACTTTATGGTGGTGTGCAGTGGAGTGAAATCCCCATCACCATCAACGATATTGAGCGGATTGAAGTCACACGCGGACCTAACGCAGCTAGCTATGGCGCCAATGCGTTCTTAGGCACCATCAACATCATCACTCAAACACCTACTGGCGCCACAGGTAATCGGGTGTCAGTCAATCACGGCAATGGTCGCAACGAAGCGTTTTACCACCGCTCTGGCAAGCTTAACGACCTGAACTATCAGGTCAGCGCTGGTTATCGCGAGGATGATGGCCTAAGTAATCGTGCTGACTTCAAACGTACCAACCTCATTAACGCACGCGCCAATTTAAAACTATCCGATATTCATGATGTGGATTTTCAGCTTGGGTATGCCGAGGGCAAACGTGAGGAAGGCGATACCGAATCCGATGCTTTTATCTTTCTGCCAAGAACACATGGCATTAGCAATCATTTTGAGCGGATTAAATGGAACATGCACCTTTCACCTAAATATGATTTTTATGTGCAAGCGTTTCACACACGTGATAACAGCGATGATGTTGTTCCTACAGCAGCCGTTACCTCACCTCTACCAATTAGTGCGCAAAGTTTCAGAAACCCCTACGAATTTGATCGATACGATATAGAAACGCAATTATCAGCCATATTATCTGATGACTTCCAATATGCAGTGGGTGGCAGCGTCCGCCGTGACAAATTGTATTCCCCGTTTTGGTTAGGCACCAATCGGGTTCAGAACTTTGATTTGAGACGGCTCTTTGCTCAAGCACAATACGACATGCACCCCAAATTGACACTCAATGGTGGGTTCATGCTTGAGGATAATGACTTTACCAATACTGACTTTTCACCCAGAGCCAGTATGAATATTCACATCACGCCCAACCAAACCATACGGATTGGTTATTCGGAGGCCTTTCGCACGCCCAGTTATTTGGAAGAAAAGTTTCGTGGTGGAGTACTCATTGCAGCACCTGGTATAGACCCGATTTTACTTCAACGTTTCTTTAATGAAGGTAATCTCAAGCCAGAAAAAATACAATCACGCGAAGTCAGCTATGTAGCCAAATGGCAAAACATCTCTATTGATGCCAAGTTTTTTAATGACACCATTAGCAATTACATCACAGAATTTGATAATGAGAATTTTGTTCAACCGCCCAACACTACCCCATCAGGCTTAGATGTAGGGACGTTTCGTAATCAGGGCTCAATAGATATCCAAGGCTTTGAGACGCAAATTCAGTTGATGTTTAGCCAGGACACCAAACTGTTGGTCAATTATGCCCACATCAAAAATTTTCCTAACAATGTGAAAGCCAACGAAGTTGATGACTTGATAGACGCGACACCTAGAGACATGTCGAGCTTTTTACTGACGCACCGTTTTAACTCAGATTGGGACGCCAGTTTTTCTGGCTATTACAACTCCCCTGTTAGGGCGCTCGGCGATGGCAACCCAGTTGATAGCAATCATCGCTTTGATGCGCGAGTTGCCAAGCGCTTTAGATGGAACGCCTGTGATGGGGAGATTTCACTCAACATTCAAAATTTAACTGATCGCCATGAAAAAGAGTTTGCAGACTACAACGTGCTGCGCCGTCGTGCCTTTGTGAACATAAGGCTGGATTTCTAGCCATGGTGTTGATGCAGTCTTTTTTCAAATCCATCAGTTCACGATTGCGAGCACAACTAAGCGTATTGCTATGCCTAAGCATACTGTCATGCGAGGCCTTTGCATGGAGCAATGTCACGATTCTCACCACCAATGACACACCTGCAGTTAGCGAGTTTGTTAAGCAACTCAAGCTAGAAATCAACGAACAAAGTGGCATCAAAGTCAATCTCTCCAAAAGTGATAGCGGCTTATCTATTAATATCCCCAAAGACACGCTGGTCATTGCTGTGGGCACCCAAGCCTTAACTTATGCGGGCAATCTTGATGAAAGTACACCTGTTATTGGTGTACTTGTACCAAAATCTAGTTATGAAAGCATTCTAAAAGACAGCAACCGTAATCCAGAGCATTTCTCTGCCATTTATTTGGACCAACCATTTAACCGTCAGCTTTCATTGATAAAAGCTATTTTCCCTCATTTATACTCGATTGGCGTGTTACTTGGGCCTGTTTCGCAGTTTCAAAGCAATGATTTACAAAGTGCTGCAAAAAAATTGAATATCGACGTCAACATTCGCCTAGTGAATAAAGCGGATGAGTTGCAATTTAACTTAGAAAAACTCATGCAAGTGAAGCGGTTATTACTAGCGATACCTGACCCGCTCATTTATACACGTGAAACTGCACAGACCATACTACTCACCACCTATCGCCATCAGGTGCCTGTCATCGGATTTTCACAGTCCTATGCTAAATCTGGGGCCATTGCGGCCGTATTTAGCAGCCCTAAGCAATATGCAGTAGAAATTGCCAGCACCATCAAACAACTGCCTAAGGATCAAGTCATATTGCCCCTTGCCAGAGCTGCCAATCAATTTTCAATCGAAATAAACCGACAAGTGGCGCGTTCGCTTGATATACAAATTGCAGATGATGCGTTGATTTATCAGCAAATTTTAAAGGACGAAAGATGAACTTCTTTAATAAGCTAGGGATTAAAGCAAGGATGATGCTGCTGACTGTAGTCCCGACATTTGCAATCACGCTGTTTTTGACTGCATACTCCATCTCCAAAAGCATCAACACATTAAACGAATCTTTAAGCGATCGCGGCAGAATTATCTCTACACAAGTGGCACCGGCTAGCGAATATGGCGTGCTATCAGGCAACATCAATTTCCTGCAAACACTGATTCAGCAAACCATCTCGCGTGAAGATGACATCATTTCCATCCTCATTACAGATAGCGCCGGTTTTAGGCTAGCAGTCAGCGGCCAGATACCTTATCAAGTCACGCCTAACCTCAGTAATGATTTATCCGTCAAAGAAATTAACCAGTCTGAGTACATCGTTTCTAATGCCCCCATCATCCGTAACAAAGTCGAAATCGATGACTTTTACGATGGCACCAACAATATGATAGAAGCCAATAAACGTGCTGAAGTCGTCGGGCAAGTCTATGTGGCCTTAAGCAAAGACCGCATTCGCGCCACTAAAAAATCCATGATATGGAAAAGCTTATTGTTAGGTTTTATAGGCTTTTTAGTCAGCAGTTTGTTGGCTTATCGGCTTGGGCGCAGCATTACCAACCCTATTGTCTCCATGGCGGAATCTGTTAAAAACTTGGGAGCAGGCCACCTAAACCTGCGCGTGGATGAAGATGCCGCCGGCGAAATTAAAACGCTTCAATTGGGCCTGAACACCATGGCCAATCATATTCAACTGGCGCATGATAGTCTGCAAGACCGTGTGCACGATGCAACGCGTATGTTGCGACATCAAGCGCAGCATGATGCACTTACTGGCTTGGTCAACCGTCAAGAATTTGAACGCAGACTTAATGTAGCGCTGAATGACGTCAAAATCAGCAATGCGCAGCATATTTTCTGCTACATGGATTTAGACCAATTTAAAGTAGTGAACGATACCTGTGGTCACCGTGCCGGGGATGAGTTACTGAGACAGATTAGCCTGATATTAAGCCAGCGCGTGCGGGAAGAAGATACCTTTGCGCGCTTAGGTGGCGATGAGTTTGGGTTACTTCTGACCAATTGTGATATCCAAAATGCACTGCTGATTGCTGAGGAAATGCGCTCGATGGTCGAAGACTTTAGATTTGTGCATGACAACCGCATGTTTAAAATCGGCGTCAGTATCGGCATGGTGGAAATCACTTCCGACATGCAAGATTTGGGGGATATTACCAGTTACGCAGATGCAGCTTGTTATGCCGCTAAAGATAATGGCCGGAACCAAATTCACTTATTCAGACATCACGATGATGATTTGGCCAGACGTCATGTGGAGATGGAGTGGGTATCACGCATCAATTCCGCCATGGATGACAACCGCTTTTGCTTGTATTGCCAGCCGATTCTGCCGCTACAAGATGACAACAACAATATCTTTTACGAGATTCTCATTCGCAAGATTGATGTCGATGGCTCCATTATTTTACCCATGGCGTTTATCCCCTCGGCTGAGCGTTACCACCTGATGTCCAATATTGACCGCTGGGTCATTAATAAAACATTCTCAATCTACCACCAACTGATCAACACCAATGAACAGCACGACTTCTTGCTGACCATTAATCTGTCGGGCATGTCGTTGAGCGATAAAGGCTTGCTCAGCTACATCAAAGACCAGTTTGAGTTATACAAAGTCCCGCCGACTAAAATATGTTTCGAGATTACCGAAACCTCGGCCATTATTAACCTCACCAACACGATTTCGTTGATGGAAGATTTGAAAGCCTACGGCTGTAAATTCTTACTCGATGACTTTGGTAGTGGCATGTCATCCTTTGCTTATCTCAAGAACTTGCCAGTAGATTTCTTAAAAATGGATGGTGGCTTTGTCAAAGACATTACCCGTAATGAAATTGATTTGGCCATGGCTAAATCCATTCAAAGCATTGCCGAAGCCATGAAAATCAAAACCATCGCTGAGTTTGTAGAAGATGCAGAAACCATGAAACTACTGAAAAAAATGGGTGTGGATTATGGCCAAGGCTTTTACTTAAGTAGCCCAATGCCGATTGAGGCAGCGCTTGGCAACTTCAGACAACTGAGTTTGCTGCAACAACCTTAACTATTGCCCAAGAAAAAAGCCGTACTTTGCAGAACGGCTTTTTGACTTAAGGCATGATCTAAATCATCAATCATGCATTACCAGTATTGGCGGTCACGATGTTTGCGATGGCCTGGAGGGCGATTATCGTTATCCCATCTTGATGGTGTGTACACCACATTAGTCACGCGACCACCAGGCCTTACCGCCACATTCACCGGAATAAATCTGCCCGGGTCACGCTCTGTCACAGTTGTATATTGACGGCCATTGTATTCATAATTCACCAAGTAACCGGTAGTGATGGATTCCCAACGGTCTACGGTCACACAACGCTCAACCGGTCTCGTTTCAACACGCTCACGGCCATAACCCGCATCACGGTTATCATAACGATCACCTACAATCGCACCTAAGCCTGCACCCACGGCGGCTGTAGCAATACGGCCACTACCACCACCAAAACGGCTACCAATCAAACCACCGGCAATACCGCCAACAATGGCACCGGTATTAGAACGACGTGGTGCTTCGTAATAGCTCTCACGCACATATTCGGTACGACATTCTTGTGCTGGGCTATTCACACGCTCAATTTGGGGTGTTACAGAAAGCACACGCGCACGATCTTCATATTCGTGGTCAGCCAACGCTGGTAAAGAAACAGACGCTGCTAACAAACCTAACCATACACTGTGATGCAATTTAACGCTCATGTTTATCTCCTCTGAGTAATCTGCATTATTGGGCAGATAAGCACATAACGAGTTAGCCATATTGGTTGACGACAGACAAATGTGAAGAATATGTATTTCATGAAAATCATGAGAGACCACTTAACCCACAATTTGGCTGTGTGACTAAAGTTACTGTGGGTAAATTTGCCAAGCCTATACTGCATTCACCTGCTAATAAAAGCGGGACATTTAAGGAGCATAAGATGCGACACATCACGTACATCACAGGATTAGCAGGTCTATTATTTTCAACCTTATTAACGGCTGGCGAGTTTGGCGACCATTGCACCACCGGATTATCCAAAGGCGCCATGATAAAAACCAAATGTGATATCAACACACTCTATCAAGGCAAAACCTATTGCTTTGGCAGTGCATCTGCTAAAGATACGTTCTTACTGGCGCCCGATGAAGTGATTTCCAAAGCCGCCACTTTTTATGCAAAAAACACAGAACCGGAACGTGAAAAAATTTCACAAGCCGATGCCATCAAACAAATTGAGAGTAAACAATGTGATTTGAGCAACAAAGATGCGGGTTATCTGATTTTTAATGGGTTGGACTTACGTCACTGCAATATGCAAAATGTTAGCTTTTTTGGCGCAGAGCTCAAAGGGGCTGATTTAAGTGGCGCTAATTTGTCAGGCGCGTATTTGAATTTAGCACGATTAGAAAACGCCAACTTCACTGGCGCAAATTTGAGTAACGCCATTATCTTTCAAGCTATTTTCAGTAAAACCAACTTCAGCAAAGCCAATTTAACCAATGCGAGAATGATAGGCACCTTAGGCAATGTAGATATGCATGATGCCAATATTGCAAACGGCCGCTTTGGTTTGGATATGGGTAATCAACCCATGGGGCAAATGAAATTTGATTCTGTGGGTGGTAACTTTGCTGGTGCAAACTTTGAAGGCGCAGACCTGAACATTGCCGCGTTTTCTTTTGGCGATTTACGCGGTGCTAACTTACGCAATACCAATCTTTTCCGTGGTGACCTCAACAAAGCCGACTTAACAGGTGCTGATTTAACTGGGGCTAATTTAACCGATGCAGAAATTGATGGTGCGATTTTTAAAGATGTGAAAGGTTTGGCAACGGTCAAAGGCTTTGCAACGGCAAAAGGCAAATGCATTGATTGCCTAGTTGTTGCCACACCCACCTCATCAACTGAGCCAACCAAAGCTGCCGAGTTACATGCACAAACGTGCATGATGCATAAGCAACATTAATGATTAGCGATTTTTAGTAACTGTGCGCGGTCTTGAATATCCACTTGACCGCGCCCCATCGAAATCCAATGTTTCTGTTCAAAGCGTTTTAGCTGTCGACTCACCACTTCGCGCGCGGTGCCTAATTCATCGGCAATTTGCTGGTGAGTTCTTGCTACATTATTGGTTCCAGCGTCCAGCAGCAGTTTGGCCAAGCGTGCATCCAGCGTATGAAACGCCACTTCGTCCAACAGCACAATCAAATCACTAATCAGTGCACCATAGTTAGCCATAACAAAGGTTCTAAACACTTTGGAGTCAATCATCATTTGGTTGAACACGGCAGCGGGGATAATCACGTCTCGAATCGCCTCTTCAACGATGGTTGAAGCTGGATAGTTACTATTGCCTAACAAACATGTGGTGGTAATCACGCATGTTTCACCGGCATTGACACGGTATAACAAAATTTCACGACCACTGGCAGACATTTTATACACACGAGATTGACCTGCTAGGCGCATAACATAAGCACCACAAGCCCCCCCTTCTCGGTAGCCTATGGTTCCAATAGGGGCTTCCACAATACGTGCATGCTGCGCAAGTAAAGTTTTTGCGGATTGCTCCAGACCTTCCAACTCAGGGAACAGGCTTAACCACTCCAGCGAAATTGGTGCACTTTGCATCGTCATCTCCTATGATTGACGTGCATTGTAACGCTAAAAATTCAGCTTGTGCACTCACTATGTGTGTCTGAAATAACGCTAGCCTTGCAACGCGGTATCTTCATCAACACCACATTTTCGGTTGGCTGGTACGGCAATATCTATCATCTTGGGTTTAGGCAAATTAAGTTGTTGCATGATATCAATGAATGCTTCACGACTTTTACCTGCCAAACGTGCATTGATGGTTTTTTCCTGTCCAATACAACTCACACGCCTGCCTTGATAATCATGCCCAGGGTAAACCAGTGTCTCATCCGCTAACGTAAACAAACGTTTAGTAATGCTCTCGTATAGCGTACCAGCATCGCCCCCTTGAAAATCCGTACGACCACATCCGTTAATCAGCAAAGCATCTCCAGTAAATACTCTGTCTTGCCATAAGTAAGAGACACTACCTGCGGTATGGCCAGGCGTGGCAATCACCTTAATGATTTGCTGCCCTAGCATTAATTCATCGCCGTCATTCAGCTGTAAATCTGCACTGGTCGCCCCGCACTGTTGACTCACGGCAGTTTGTATCCCCAGCATTTGCCTAAGCTTGCCGCTGGCAGTGACATGGTCGGCGTGGACATGCGTTTCTAAAGCAAACTTGAGCTTGACACCTAACTGCTTCAATAGGTCTACATAAATGTGTAATTGGCTGTCCACAGGATCGATCAAAGCAGCCTCTTTGCTTAACTCATCTACAATTAGATAGGTAAATGTAGATGACTCTGTATCAAACAATTGCTTAAACATATAAACTCCGATTAAAATATTGAAATACATTATATATTAAAATATAATATAAAAACATTAATCATGACAACAACTACTATTACACAACCGCAAATTAATTTTGATGAACTGCGTGCCTCAGCAGATACCGCTTGTGGCCTGCTACGCGCCATGGCCAATACAGATAGGCTGATGTTGCTGTGTCAGCTTTCACTTGGCGAAAAATCCGTTGGCGAGCTAGAAGCACAGTTGGGGATACACCAGCCCACCTTATCTCAACAACTGACGGTGCTACGTGAAGCAAACTTAGTTGCAACGCGCCGCGAAGGAAAAAGCATTATTTACAGCATTTCAAGCCAAGCAGCCATGGCTGTCATGCAGGTATTGCATCAACAAATTTGCACTCAATATACAAACGCTTAATTTTTTAAGGAACACGACCATGGCATTGAGTATTACCAAAATTACCGATGATTACAGCACTGCACCGCAGATTACGCCCAACGATATTGCGGAGATTGCACAACTGGGTTTTAAAACCATCATCAATAATCGTCCTGATTTAGAAGGGGGTGCTGAACAACCCACCAGCAGCGCGATTGCAGAAGCAGCCAAGCAACACGGCATACACTATATATACATGCCGGTGGTGCCTAACCAAATTCAAGACAGCCAAGTGGAAACATTTAGCCTAGCCATGTCTGGTGCGCCAAAGCCAGTATTAGGCTTTTGTAGAACCGGCAACCGTGCATCGCAAATGTTTACTCGTGCTAATGCAAAATCAGCCAATCAAGCTAACAACCCATTCCAGGCCATGTGTGCATGGATGAAAAGTAAGTGCTTGATTACGAGATTTGTACGTTGGGTGAAGGCCAAATACGAATAACAATCGTTTTATAATGAATGCTACCCATCACCAATAGAAAGCACCCATGGAAGTTCTGACCAATTCATTTGATATCGTTATTGTGGGCGGTGGCTCGGCAGGTTGTGGTGTAGCGGCCAGCCTATTAAAGCGCTCACCCAATGCTTCTATCGCTATTATCGAGCCGTCCACGCAACATTATTACCAACCCGCATGGACATTAGTAGGTGCTGGGGAGTTTGACGCAAGTAACTCGGTTAAAGATATGGCCAACTGCATTCCCAAGGGATCCACTTGGTTAAAGGCCGCAGTAACTGCGTTTGAGCCTGATAACAATCTTGTAATGACAGACAACTTGGGTGCAGTGCAATATCAATATCTCATCGTTTGCCCTGGCCTAAGCTTAAATTGGGATGCCATCAAAGGCCTCAAAGAGTCGTTGGGTATGTATGGCGTGACCTCTAACTATCGTGTCGATTTAGCGCCTTATACTTGGCAGTTGGTTAAAAAATTTAGATCCGGTACCGCGCTTTTCACGCAACCGCCCATGCCTATCAAATGTGCAGGCGCGCCACAAAAAGCCATGTATCTGTCTTGTTCACATTGGGAAAATAACAATACGCTTGGCGGTATTAATGTCGAGTTTCACAATGCCGGCGGCGTGCTGTTTGGCGTCAAAGACTATGTGGAACCACTCATGCAATATGTAAAGCGCTATGGCGCGCACCTTAATTTCAACAGCACATTAGTTGAAGTTGATGGCCCCAAAAAAACCGCCACCTTCCAAATCAAAGATGCGGAAGGCAACATATCAATTCAGAGCAAGAAATTTGATATGCTACATGTGGTACCACCACAAACCGCCCCTGTTTTCATCAAAACCAGCCCGCTCGCCAATGCAGATGGCTGGGTAGAGGTCAACCAGCACTCACTGCAACATGTACGCTACCCCAATATATTTGGGTTAGGTGATGTGACTTCCACCCCCAACGCCAAAACCCTTGCGGCAGTGCGTAAACAAGTGGTGATTGTGGCGGAGAACTTGCTAGCTCTTAAAGCCGGCCAGCCATTACCCTCGCGCTACGATGGCTACGGCTCTTGCCCACTCACAGTAGAAAAGGGAAAAATCATTCTTGCCGAGTTTGGCTATGGCGGCAAACTGGTGCCCACATTCAATTGGGATTCCACCAAACCAAGATGGTCAGCATGGCTATTAAAGAAATACGTTTTACCCTTTGTTTATTGGCGCCTGATGCTTAAGGGGCGTGAATGGCTGGCACGTTGTGGCGCTTGCGGCTAAGCCAATAACGGTTGATAAAACGCATGAATGAAATCACTCTGATTAGTGCTGGCTTAGGCTTAATTGTTGGCTTAGTACTCGCACTCACCGGTGCGGGTGGCACCATACTCGCCATCCCACTGCTTATGTTTAGCCTAGGCCTACCCGTTCAGCAAGCAGCTCCTATTGCGCTCTTGGCAATTTTGGTTGCATCCGCGATAGGTGCGTTTCAAGGTCTCAGCAAAGGCATAGTGCGTTATAAAGCAGCCATGCTGATCGCATTACTAGGGGTTCTTTGTGCGCCACTTGGCGTGATGCTAGCGCACTGGCTACCGCGGCCAATGCTTAATGGTCTATTTGCTGGTATTTTGATTGCAGTTGCCATGCGTAGTTGGAAAAACGCGCAGAGCGGAGAAGAAGGCAATAGCAGCGCTCCCCCACCAGCCTGCACCATCAACCCCGCAACATCACGATTGTTTTGGACTGCACCTTGCACCAGAAGCTTGATTGCGACTGGCGGACTGGCTGGATTACTTTCTGGATTGCTAGGCGTAGGTGGTGGTTTTGTAGTGGTGCCCAGCTTACAACGCGTGAGTAATTTCACGCATCAGACCATCGTTGCCACGACGTTGGCCGCCATAGCACTTATCTCGCTTAGCAGTCTCTCATCTTACCTGGCTCAATCAAGCATTCAATGGCATATTGCACTGCCATTTATGGTCAGCACTATATTGGTGATGCTGATATTGTCATCGCTACGCGATAAAATCCCCAATGCAGTCAGCCAAAAAGGATTCGCATTACTTTGTGTTATTGCAGCCATCTATTTGGCAGCAAATGCTGTACAAATTTAACATTCACTATAGATACGCATCAGCCAAGAAGTAACAGTTTGTAAAACTGTGCAGTCATGCCGCGCTTTAAAAGAAAATACCATAATTTACTTTTAGCTGAAGATGTAGAATTTTAAGAGAAAATAGCGGCATTTTATATTAATTTTAATGATATTTAACTGCACGGAAGTCTTGTATAAGATCCATGTGAACACTAGCAAATCCTATTCCAAACCAGTCTTAAGTCACTGTTTTAACTTGACCAAATGGCATAAAAAAGCCACACTTACACCTAAGAACAACCCAATTCACGTTAAGTAGCTACCCCATTTAATACATTACACGCCTAGCAACTACAAGCCCTTGATTCAAGGCACTTGTTTCAGGCTTTTGTTATAAACGCGCACATTGCGCGATGGAGAAATCTCACGCATGGCAACAAACCCAAGCAACAACTTACAAGAAACAGATCCATTAGAAACGCAAGAGTGGTTAGATGCTCTCACCTCCGTCATTGAGACAGAGGGCACCGAGCGTGCTCACTTTTTGCTGGAGGCTATGATTGACAAAGCCCGTCGCTCTGGCAGCAACCTGCCGTATAACGCGACAACAGCGTATGTAAATACCATTCCAACCCACTTACAAGCCAAACTGCCAGGCGATCCAGAAATGGAACGCCGTGTACGCGCACTTGTACGCTGGAATGCGATCATGACGGTATTGCGTGCTAATGAAAAATCGCCAGGCGTAGGTGGTCATATTGCTAGTTTCCAGTCCGCCGCTACCTTGTACGATACCGGCTTTAACTATTTTTTCCGCGCAGCTAACGAAAACTTTGGTGGCGACTGTGTGTATTTTCAGGGCCACTCATCCCCTGGCGTATATGCGCGCGCTTTTTTAGAAGGCCGCATTAACGAAGAACAAATGGATAATTTCCGCCAAGAGACCGGTGGCAATGGCTTATCCAGTTACCCGCACCCTTGGTTAATGCCAGATTTTTGGCAGTTCCCAACCGTTTCCATGGGTTTAGGCCCATTGGCAGGCATTTATCAAGCACGCTTTTTAAAGTACATCCATGACCGCGGTATTGCAGACACCTCAGACCGCAAAGTATGGGTGTTCTGTGGCGACGGCGAGATGGACGAACCTGAGTCATTAGGCGCGATCTCTTTGGCTTCACGTGAAAAATTAGACAACCTGATTTTTGTGATTAACTGTAACTTGCAGCGCTTAGATGGTCCTGTACGTGGCAACGGCAAAATTATTCAAGAATTAGAGTCCGATTTCCGTGGCTCTGGCTGGAACGTGCTCAAAGTCATTTGGGGTTCTTACTGGGATCCGCTGTTAGCGATGGATAAAGACGGCATCCTCAAAAAACGCATGGAAGAGTGCGTGGATGGCGAATACCAAAACTTTAAACAAAAAGGTGGCGCGTACACTCGCGAGCATTTCTTTGGCAAATATCCAGAGCTTAAAGAAATGGTGGCAGCGATGTCCGACCAAGACATTTGGCGCCTTAACCGCGGCGGTCACGACCCACACAAAGTGTTTGCAGCCTACCACGCTGCCGTAAACCACAAAGGCCAACCCACTGTCATTTTAGCCAAAACCGTAAAGGGTTATGGCATGGGTGAAGCCGGCGAAGGTCAAAATACTACACACCAGCAAAAGAGCATGGATATTGAGTCACTGAAAAAATTCCGTGACCGCTTTGACTTACCATTGACAGATGAACAAGTGGAGAACTTATCCTTCTACAAGCCGGCCGATGACAGCCCTGAAATGAAGTATATGGCGGAACGCCGTGCAGCGATGGGCGGCTTTGTGCCGCAGCGTCGCCGCAAGGGTAACGAACTGACCGTGCCAGAGCTTTCTGCTTTTGAGAATATGTTAGGCGCAACAGGTGAACGTGAAATCTCCACCACGATGGCATTTGTTCGCATCTTGTCAACATTAGTGCGCGACAAACAAATTGGGAAATATGTGGTGCCGATTGTGCCAGATGAGGCACGTACCTTTGGTATGGAAGGCATGTTCCGTCAATTGGGCATCTACTCTTCCGTTGGCCAGTTATACGAACCACAAGACTCTGACCAAGTGATGTACTACAAGGAATCCAAAGACGGTCAGATTTTAGAAGAAGGTATTAACGAAGCTGGCTCCTTTGCTAGCTGGTTAGCCGCTGCTACGTCTTACAGCGTGACCGGTACGCAAATGATTCCATTTTACATTTACTACTCGATGTTTGGCTTCCAACGCATTGGCGACTTTGCATGGGCTGCTGGTGACTCACGTGCACGTGGTTTCTTGTTAGGCGCTACGGCTGGCCGTACCACTTTGAATGGCGAGGGCCTGCAACATGAAGATGGCCATAGTCACCTGATGTCTGCCACCATTCCAAACTGTATTTCTTACGACCCAACGTTTGCTTACGAGCTAGCGGTGATTATTCAGGAAGGTTTGCGCCGCATGGTGCAAAACCAAGAGGATGTGTATTACTACATCACTTTGATGAATGAGAATTACAGCCACCCTGCTATGCCAGAAGGCAGTGCCGAAGGCATCCTCAAAGGCATGTACAGCTTTAGTAAATCCAAAGCCAAAGGTCCAAAAGTACAACTGATGGGTTCTGGCGTGATTCTGCGTGAAGTGATTGCAGCCGCCGAATTACTAGAAAAAGACTGGGGCGTGTCTGCCGATATCTGGAGTGTGACTAGCTTTACTGAGTTACGTCGCGAAGGGATTGACGCCGAGCGCCACAACTTATTGAATCCAGAAGCAAAACCTAGACTCAGCTATGTTACAAAATGTCTAGAAAAAGCAGAAGGCCCTGTGATTGCTTCTACCGATTACATGCGCTCATTTGCCGACCAAATTCGCAATTTCGTACCACAGCGCTTTGTGACTTTGGGTACAGATGGCTACGGCCGTTCTGATTCTCGTGAAGCATTGCGCGACTTTTTTGAAGTGGATCGCTATCACGTGGTGTTGGCTGCACTGAAGGCATTGGCTGATGATGGCAAATTACCAGTAAGCAAAGCAGCTGAAGCCATTAAGAAATATAAGATTAATGTTAACCGCCCTAATCCGAGCACTATTTAGTGTGTTGATAGCGGATTTAATTTAGGAAACGATTCAACATGGCAATTAAAGAAGTATTAGTCCCGGATATCGGTAATTTTGATAGCGTGGATGTGATTGAAGTATTGGTCAAAGCAGGTGACACCATCGCTAAAGAAGACTCCCTGATCACAGTGGAGTCTGATAAAGCCTCGATGGATATCCCCTCCTCGCTTGCTGGGGTAGTTAAAGAAGTCAACATCAAAGTGGGCGATAAAACCAAACAAGGCGCGCTCATTTTAACCGTAGACACTTCGGCAGAAGCGGCACCAGCGGAAAAACCGGCAGCGCAACCCACTGCAACACCAGTAGTCTCTACAGTGAAAGTGGATGAAAAGCCAGTGGTGATTCCAGAGCCGAGCCACCCTGTCGCAGAGCCACCCGCTGTAATTCAACCCAAAGCCACACCAAATCCAGTGGCGGCTTCTAGCGTAGCAGCAGACGGAAAACTAGCCCACGCCAGCCCATCAGTACGTAAATTTGCGCGCGAACTGGGTGTGAATTTATCATTGGTAAAAGCTTCAGGCCCAAAAAACCGCATATTACAAACTGACGTACAAGCCTTTGTTAAAGGTGAGTTGGCAAAACCACGTACCGAAACCATAGGTGGTGGTTTATCTACACTACCAATGCCAGTCATTGATTTCAGCCAGTTTGGTGAGATTGAAACCAAACCATTATCACGCATTAAGAAACTGTCAGGCGCTAACTTACATCGCAACTGGGTCACAGCTCCGCATGTCACACAGTTTGATGAGGCCGACATTACCGATTTGGAAGATTTTAGAAAATCCATGTTGGCCGATGCAGAAAAACGCGGCGTGAAACTCACATTACTGGCATTCCTGATGAAAGCAGTGGTCAATGCCTTACGCACTTACCCTAACTTTAATGCATCGCTCTCCCCTGAAGGCGATAGCCTAATCTTGAAACAGTACTACCACGTGGGCTTTGCATGCGACACACCTGATGGTTTGGTGGTCCCTGTGGTACGTAACGTGAATCAAAAAGACGTGATGGATATTGCCCGCGATTTAGCAGAGCTATCTGCCAAAGCCCGTGAGCGCAAGCTTAAAGTAGAAGAAATGCAAGGCGGTTGCTTTACTATTTCTAGCTTAGGTGGGATCGGCGGTACCATGTTCACGCCGATCATCAACTGCCCAGAAGTCGCTATTTTAGGTGTTTCACGTGCCTCTATGCAGCCTGTGTATAACGCTGATATTAAAGGCTTTGAGCCACGTTTAGTGATGCCGTTGTCTTTGTCCTACGATCACCGCGTGATTGATGGTGCAGATGGCGCACGCTTTACGAGCCACTTACGCATGATGCTGAGCGATGTAAGAAGATTGTTGCTCTAACAAACAGCTTCCAGCTTCATCCATAAAGGCGCTTTGAGCGCCTTTATTTTTTTACATCACTGATTCAGTTGCGATATATCAATTGAGATTTTCAGCAAGCTTTGTATACTTTGATCAACACTTAATTGGTTAAGCTGCCATGCAAATTGCTAATCCCACACGCAAACCCTCAGGCCAGCGCTTTTCGTTGTTTCAATTAGGCTTTAGGCCATTCTTTCTAGGTGGCAGTGTGTTTTCAATCATCTCGATTGCTACATGGTTACTTGTATTAGCTGGCTATACCAAATCAACATCTCATATTTCAGCCAGTCAGTGGCATGCACACGAGATGCTATACGGCTATGGCATGGCTATCATAGCGGGCTTTTTGCTCACGGCAGTTAGAAACTGGACTAATCTGCCTACACCAACAAAACTGCCACTAGCTCTGCTGTTTAGCAGTTGGCTACTAGCAAGACTCATCAATTTATTGCCAGACCACGCTTTCACTCTACTCGCCATGTGCCTAGATATCGGGTTTGGCTTGTGGTTGGTAGCCGCAGTCGCTATGCCCATTATCAAATCCAAACAGTGGGCACAGTTGGCCGTGGTTACCAAGCTAACGCTGCTGCTCACCGGCAACTTACTGTTTTATCTAGGCGCTTTAAAAGTATTTGCATCAGGCGTGATGCTCTCGCAATGGATAGCCATTGTGCTCATGCTCAGTTTAATTTTAATGATCGGGCGCAGAGTCATTCCCTTTTTTATTGAGCGCGGCGTGGGCTACCCCATCAAACTTAAGCAATCCAAATGGGTAGACATCAGCATCATGCTTGCATTTATAGGTTGGCTAGTCAGCTTGCTAGCCACCTTGCCCATGCTTGGTGCAATCAGTTGCGCGCTCATCTTTATACTCAATAGCTACCGCCTAGCTTATTGGCATACATCCGGCATCTGGAAAGTACCGTTGCTGTGGAGCCTATACAGTGCCATGTGGCTGATTAATATTGGATTTTTATTCACAGCACTACAAACAATCCTTGCCTATCCTTATACCTGGGGACTACATGTATTCACCATAGGCGGCATTGGTTTGATGACAGTGGCCATGATGGCAAGAGTGAGTTTAGGTCATACTGGACGAGATATACGCAACCCACCCAACATAGTGTCATGGATATTTGGCTTGATTATAGCCGCAGTCATTTTCCGTGTGTTTTTGCCTATGTGGATGCCAGATTTGTATCAAACTTGGTTGGTAATCTCGGGCATTATTTGGTGTCTGGCGCTTATGCTATTTGTGATGACCTATGCAGCCATTCTAATTAAGCCACGTGTTGATGGGTTGGATGGTTAAGCGCTAAATCTTCTATAAAAACATGAGCTAACCAGTAAGACTCAGACCTGAGACCCGCCGTTTTAATGCTAAAATAACATCAGTTATTTTGATATAAAGGTTCACATGAGTCAGTTAGTAGAAGTGTTAGTGCCAGATATCGGCAACTTTGACAGCGTTGATGTTATTGAGGTGCACATTAAAGCTGGCGACACAATCGCCAAAGAGGATTCGCTCATTACGGTTGAGTCTGATAAAGCTTCAATGGACATCCCCTCATCACATGCAGGTACGGTGAAAGAAGTCAAAATTGCAGTAGGCGATAAAGTTGCCAAGGGTACATTAATTCTATTGCTAGAAGCAGAAGCCGCTGCTACTGCGCCCGCCGAAGCTAAAACACAAGCCCCTACCGCTGCCCCAGTAGCAGCAACGCCAACACCTGCTGTTGCTCCAACGCCTGCAGTTGCAACTGGCAGCAATGACATCTCTACACAGCTAGTAGTCCTTGGCTCTGGCCCTGGTGGCTATACCGCAGCTTTCCGTGCTGCCGATTTAGGCTTAAAGGTTGTATTGATTGAACGCTACTCAACGCTTGGCGGAGTGTGTTTAAACGTAGGATGTATTCCATCTAAAGCCCTGCTACACACAGCCAAGGTCATTACCGAAGCGGAAGAAACTGCGCATCACGGCGTATCGTTTGGCAAACCCAATGTAGATTTAGATCAACTGCGCAATTGGAAAGCCAATGATGTAGTGGGTAAGCTCACTGGTGGTTTATCAGCAATGGCCAAACAACGTGGCGTGTCCGTAATACAAGGCGTAGGTAAGTTCACCAGCTCGCACCAAGTTGAAGTCACCGCAGCCGATGGCAAAGTGACTTCTGTAGGGTTTGAAAACGCCATTATCGCGGCTGGCTCACAAGCCACAAAATTCCCCGGTGCACCAGACGATGAGCGCATTATGGACTCAACTGGCGCCTTGGCCTTGGCCGATGTACCAAAACGCTTACTGGTGATTGGTGGCGGCATTATCGGCTTAGAAATGGGCACCGTGTATGACGCATTAGGTTCAAAAGTGAGCGTAGTGGAGTTTATGGATGGCCTGATTACTGGTTGCGACCGTGATTTGGTGCGTCCATTGCAAAAACGCATGGAGAAACGCTTTGAGAGCATCATGCTGTCTACCAAAGTGGCCAAAATGGAGGCTAAACCAGATGGCATTCATGTGAGCTTTGAAGGTGAAGATGCGCCTAAAGAGCCACAAATTTACGACCGCGTATTGGTTTCAATTGGTCGTCGCCCCAATGGCAAACTGATTGGTGCTGAAAATGCTGGTGTTGCGGTGGATGACCGTGGCTTTATTGCCGTAGATAAACAAATGCGCACCAATGTACCGCACATTTTTGCGATTGGCGATATCGTCGGCCAGCCTATGTTGGCGCACAAAGCCACGCATGAGGGCAAAGTAGCAGCGGAAGTGATTGCTGGGCATAAAACAGAGTTTGTGGCTTCTGTGATTCCATCCGTGGCCTATACCGATCCAGAAATTGCATGGGTGGGAATGACAGAAACCGAAGCCAAAGCTAAAGGTATTGAGATTGAAAAAGCTAGCTTCCCATGGGCAGCCAGCGGACGTGCAATTTCTGTCGCACGTACTGAGGGCACCACCAAGCTGATATTCGACAAAGAAACGCATCGTGTGATTGGTGCTGGCATTGTAGGTGTGAATGCAGGTGAATTATTAGCCGAAGCGGTTTTAGCGATTGAAATGGGTGCAGATGCCCATGATTTAGGGTTGACCATACATGCGCACCCAACACTGTCTGAGACTGTTTGCTTTGCGGCTGAAGTCAAAGAAGGCACGATTACCGACATGTTGCCCCCTAAAAAGCGTTAATGATTGATGAGTAACCAAGACTTAATAAGAGGTCTGCAAAAGTTACTCCCAACAGACAGGGTCTTTACCGACCCTGTCGATTGTTTTGCCTACGCTTACGACAACTCGCGCAACTACCACAGCCCAATCGCTGTGGTGTTTCCGCTCAATGCAGGAGAAGTCTCTAGTGTCATCCAACTATGTAATCAATTCAAAATCCCAGTAATTCCACGTGGCCGCGGCACTGGCACAGCAGGCGGTAGCGTGCCAGAGATTGGTGGTGTAGTCATGTCACTCGAACGCATGACTAATATCATCAGTGTCGACGGTGATAATCGCATGGCGATTGTCGAACCTGGTGTGCTCAACCAAACGTTGCAAGACGCTGTTAAATCCGCTGGCTTTTTCTGGCCACCTGATCCATCTAGCGCCGCGTATTGCAGCATTGGTGGCAACTTGGCTACCTGTGCTGCTGGGCCACATGCCGTTAAATATGGCGTGACGCGCGACCATGTGCTGGGGTTAAAAGCAGTAACAGGCAAAGGCGATATTATTCGTACTGGCTGTTATACCAGCAAAGGCGTGGTCGGCTATGACCTCACCCGCTTGATTATTGGCTCCGAAGGCACTTTAGCAGTAGTGACAGAAGCCACATTAAAACTCACCCCCTTACCCAAACATACAGGTGGACTTACCGCAGAGTTTGTTGATACCTATAGTTGTGCAAAAGCCATTGCCGCCATTATGGCGCAACCTTATACACCTAGCGCCTTAGAGTTTTTGGATAACGGTGCACTCAATCTTATCCGCAACAAACACAAAAACCTGTTGCCAGAAAACGCCAAGGCTTACCTAATGATTGAGGTGGATGGCAGCCAACAAGAGATTATCGAAGCCACTGAAGCCATATTACAAGCCTGCCAAGTAGAAGGCTTGATTGAAGCCAAACCAGCGCACGACACCAAAGCATTATGGGCGGCTCGCAAAGCGCTTTCACCGCTGCTGAAAGACATCGCCCCTAAAAAGATTAACGAAGACATTGCAGTACCCGTTTCACACCTACCAGAGTTGCTGACAGGCTTAGAAAAATTGAGCGCGCAATATCAAATCAGCAATGTCAATTTTGGGCACGCAGGCAATGGCAATATCCATGTCAATTTATTAGTAAACCCTGATAATCCGGAAGAAATGCAGCGTGCTTATGCCTGTTTGGATGAAGTGTTTAGCTTGGTACTTTCATTACAGGGCACACTCTCTGGCGAGCATGGCGTAGGCATGGCAAAGCGCCCATTTGTATCGCGCGAGATTGATGCGGTGACGATGCAACTGATGAAACAGGTCAAACTGACATTTGACCCGAATAATATTCTCAACCCCGGCAAATTATTTCCGGCAGATAGCGCTGATTAAACGCTAGGTACTCGGGCAAGCAGCCTCTTTAATCGCGGTACCAGGAAAGTCTGGCTGATTCTTTTTAAGTTGCCCCAATAGAGTATGCGTCACACCCTGCAACACCAGTGTGGAGTGGCCATTCCCTTGGTTGCGTACAGACTTCACCACCTCACGTACGCCGCGGTGACGTAGATCATTCACTAAGTTAGTCGCCAATTGCTCGTCTCTAAACACACCAAACGAGATGGCATTACGCCATTTTGGCTCTTGAACTACAAAAAAATCCTCAATGCCTAAGGTTTTAAGCTCTTCTGCTTTTTCCTGCGCAGCAGCATCGCTCGGCAAAGGCGGTTTATATACCCAATAGCGCACTGCCTCTTGTGAGGATTGCTGTACCACTTGGTGTTTAATGGATAATGCATTCACTACGGTTACCACATCGTTCAGCTTAGCAGGCTCAAAAATTCCCCACTCGTAACAGGCGGTCGCCTCATTCGCCACTGGTGCGGCTGTAGATGCTGGGGTAGCGCTGACTACTTCTTGCCGCTTAGGCATGGTTTCCACTTCGGCAGGTGTCAGCACTTTCATTTTTTCCGGCTGTATATCTGGCTTAATCGCGGATGGCTGAGGAGGGGCAATCACATCAATATTAAAATAAACAAACGCCAGTACATTGACCACTAGCAAACCCCACGCTAACACTCTCATGCCACTTCTCTTTCCATGCACATCAATCCACGTAAAACCAAATTATCCACAATAATCGTCTTTTCTGCCAAATCGGCTGGCAAATGTTTTATCAGCATTTCTGCATCCCCTCCACTCAGCAAAATAGCTGGCACTTGCAGATCCAATGCTTGCAACAATTGCCACTGCCGCTGAATGGCGCCAATCACTGCAATCAAACAGCCAGTGTGCATGGCGTCCTGCGTATTGGTGGGGAAATCCATCACGCTACCCTCGCCCACACTCAGCTGCGCTGTATTATTTGCCAATGTACGCAACATCACCCCCACGCCCGGCATAATTAGCCCACCCATAAAATTAGCGTGATTAGCGCTTTTAGGCACACTCAATGCATCAATCGTCACGGCAGTCCCTGCATTTATCACCAAACAACTCGCTTTTTGTTTATCGTAAGCGGCAATCAGCGATAACCACCTATCCACCCCCAAGGTTTCAGGGTAATCGTAACCATTGCGTACACCACAGGCTTCTTGAGCAGTCTGCACCATGGTCACGGGCACTTCTATAGCTTGCATCACATTCGTTAAGGTTTGTGCCATCGCCTCACCCGCTACGTTGGCAATGCTCACCTTATGCACCACTTCAGCTAGGCTAGCAATGGTAGAACTAGCAACATCTTGATTCAAACAGACGTCAATTTCTGTCAACATGTGGTTATTTTCTGCTAACACCCATTTTGTACGGGTATTCCCCACATCCACCAATAAAATCATGATGCACTCCTCAAACTAATTTCACCCGCAGAAAAGCGCTGCAACCCAAAAGCGGTTTCTACCAATAAAATACCATCCTCGGCCACACCCTTCACGATGCCTGCTGTCTCGGTACCATTGGGCATTAACATACGCACAGCCTGCTGTTGATAAGCATGATAGCTTAACCACTCATCGCGTAAACCCAAGAAACCTTGCTGTTCAAACAGTTGCAAGCAATCACTCATATGCTTAAGCGCCAAGCCCAATATTTTACTAGGGCTCATCGGCACACCGCTCAAACTCGCTACATCTGTGGCTGGTTGGTCTATGCTATCCAGTATCGATTTTGGCAAGTTTAAATTAATCCCCACGCCAATCACCGCGGCACTGGGTCCCTCCATATCGCCTTGTAGCTCAATCAAAATGCCAGCTAACTTTTTGCCATTCACTAATACATCATTCGGCCATTTCAATTGCACCTCAGACAGGCCCAATTGATGAAAGGTACGAATCAACGCCACACCCACTGCCAAACTTAAACCGGACAGCGCAAAAGCGCCACATTGGAAGCGCCACAGCAGTGAAAACGTGAGGCTCGCTCCCAGTTGCGACACCCAAGTGCGGCCACGTCTGCCCTTGCCTTGCGTTTGCATATGCGCTGCCACGCACGTAACATGCGCCGCGCCTTTGGCCGCTTGTTGCATCAAATAGGTATTGGTAGAAGTCACCTCATCCAAAATGAGTACTTTAAACCACTCACGCTGCTCGCCAATGGCTTGCAGCACTTGCGGGTGATCCAGCCATTCCACAGGATGCGGCAGCTTATAACCACGCCCACGTACCGAGAACAAAGCAATACCCAACGATTGTGCATGCGCCAACGCATTAAAAATCGTAGCGCGCGATACATTGAAATGCTGCGCCAGCACCTCGCCAGAATGGAACTGTCCATCGGCCAAGCGCTGTAAAATTGGGAAAGTAAGTTTGCTCATAGTGAATGACAGAAGTGTAGCACAGCGCTTCTGCGTAAATTATGGCAGCGGCATCCAATCTAATGCTGATTTTATTTAATGCATGCCTGCATGGGTGTAAAATAGTTAAAAATTTAACTAGAACTCATTATGTCAGCAGAAAAAGAAAACATCCCGTCCGGCTCCAACTTCATCCGAGGCATTATCGAGCGCGATTTAGCAGAAAACAAATTTGCCACCAAAAAATGGGCGGGTAGTCCCGGTGGCGCTGACCATCAAAAAGCTGGCCAAGTAGACGTTGCAAAAATTCGCACACGCTTCCCGCCCGAGCCCAATGGCTATTTGCATATCGGCCACGCTAAATCCATTTTTTTAAACTTTGGTTTAGCACGTGATTACGAAGGCATTTGCCATTTGCGCTTTGATGACACCAACCCAGAAAAAGAAAGCCAAGAATACGTAGACAGCATTTCTGAGATGGTGAGCTGGTTAGGGTTTGACTGGGAAAACGGCAATGAAAATAACCTCTACTTTGCCTCAGATTATTTTGATTTTATGTACCAATCTGCCGAAGCGCTGATTACACATGGCCATGCTTATGTGGACTCTCAAACCGCAGATGAGATGCGTATTAACCGTGGCACCCTGACTGAGGCTGGCAAAGACTCGCCTTACCGCAACCGCAGTGTGGAAGAAAACATAACGCTGTTCCGCGAAATGCGCGATGGCAAACATGCTGATGGTAGCTTGGTACTGCGCGCCAAAATTGACATGGCATCGCCCAACATCAATATGCGTGACCCTGCCATTTACCGTATCCGCCGTGCGCATCATCACAACACGGGCGATACATGGTGCATTTACCCCATGTACACCTTTGCACACCCGATTGAAGATGCGCTGGAGCAAATCACCCACTCGATTTGCACGTTGGAGTTTGAAGACCAACGCCCATTCTACGATTGGCTGATGGAACGCTTGGTGGAAGCTGGTTTACTTGCTAACCCAGTGCCGCACCAATACGAATTTGCACGTTTAAACCTTACCTATGTGGTGCTCTCTAAACGTAAACTGATTCAACTGGTAGAAGAAAAACACGTAAGCGGCTGGGATGACCCACGCTTGCCTACGCTGGCAGGTGCGCGCCGCCGTGGTTACACCCCAGCAGGCTTTAAATTATTTACCGACCGCATTGGGGTGAGCAAGGCAGACTCATGGATTGAATACACCATACTAGAAGACTGCATGCGCGAAGTGCTGAATATAGATGCAGAGCGCCGCATTGCCGTACTTGACCCGATTAAACTGGTGATTGATAACTACCCAGAAGGCCAGAGTGAGGATTGCTTTGCACCTAACCACCCTCTCAAACCAGAGCTAGGCAAACGCACCGTACAACTCTCCAAAGAACTATGGATTGAGCGCGAAGACTTTATGGAAGAGCCATCTAAAGGCTATTTCAGGCTATTCCCCGGCAATATGGTGCGCCTGCGTTATGGCTATGTGGTTAAATGCACGGGCTGTGAAAAAGACGCGCAAGGCAATGTAACCGTGGTGCATTGCGAATACCTACCAGACACCAAATCCGGCACACCGGGCTCCGATAGCGTCAAGGTCAAAGGCAATATCCACTGGGTAAGCGCCGCGCACGCGTACGAAGCCGACATTAGAATGTACGACCGCTTGTTTAAAGACCCGCACCCAGGCAGTGGAGACAAAGACTTTTTGGAGGATATCAATCCAAACTCCGTCACCACCATTACCGCGCAATTAGAGGCTGGCTTAAAAGAAGCCAAACCCGCTGAGAGCTTTCAATTTGAACGCCATGGCTACTTTGTGGCTGATAGAAAAGATAGCGTGGCAGGCAAGCCAGTGTTTAATAGAACGGTGACATTGAGGGATGCTTGGCAGAAGTAAATTATTTAACAGCTATATAGAAACCGAAAAAATAAAAGGAAATATACGAGCATATTATGACTAAAGTTTTCCGCTCAATAAGCGAACCTATTAGAACTGGTCCTACATGGGAAGAAATGTGGAAAGATAAAGATAATGGTTTAATCATTAGTTGGGAAACTGGAAGAAAGAAAAGCTTAGAAAACCCAGAACTAGCAAAAAAATGCTTGAATAATGAGCTCCCCGTTTTACCTTGGAGGGGTGGTTTAGAAAAAGCAATAAAAGGCGAAAAACTTGGTTCTCTGTTTTATCTTGCAATGTGGCAAGGTTTACGATTCGAAGATTTAAATATTGATTCTGAACAAGATGTTTCTCTGGTTTGCTCAAGAACAAACGTGAAAGTAGTTTTTACACAACACTTATTGAGTTTAGAAGCGCAAAATGAGGAATAATAAAAATGAATTTTGTAGCGATTGATGTAGAAACTGCTAATTCGAAAAGGGCAATCTGCCAAATAGGTATTGCTAAATTTTCTAATGGCATATTGGTTGATGAATGGGTTTCATACATAAATCCAGAAGCCGAATTTGAACCTATGTGCATCTATAAACATAAAATTCGCGAACAAGATGTAATAAATGAGCCTAAATTTTACGAGGTTTTTGATAAGTTGTGCTACTTTATGGAAGGAGCAGTATGTGTTTACCATAGTGGTAGTGGCTTTGATAAAGATGCAATTGAAAAAGCATTCAAAAAGTATAACCTTCAGTTGAATATTGTTAATTGGATTGATACCTGCAATATAGCTAAAAATATTTGGCCTGAATATGATAATCATAAGCTATCAACTTTATGTGAAAAAATTGGGTTTCAGTTTAAACATCATCACGCATTGGAAGATGCGAAAGCATGTGCGCAAATATTATTAGAAGCAATTAAAGAGTCAAACTTACATTTTGATGATTTAATAGAGAAAACCTATCAACCAAATCTGAAAAAAAAATCCCAACAAAGTGAAAAGATTATTTCAAAAGGGGCTTTAGGAAGCGCTCTTAATGGTGAAGTCGTCTTATTTACTGGTACATTACCAAGCATGAGTGAGGATACAGCTAAAAATTTGGCGGTAAACTATGGGGCAGATTTAGCACCTGGCATTTCAAAAAAAGTGACTTTATTGATTGCTGGCTCACAAGACCCTAAGAAACTTAAAGGTAAACCAAATAGTAATAGTTATTTAACTGCTGAAAAGTATATTACTGAGGGTCATAAAATTCGAATACTAAATGAAAGTGAGTTTCTGGCGCTGATTAACAAATCCTAAAGCTCCTCAGAATTTATGGTTAAGTCTTTAACACTCAGCAAAGCCTACCGCCTCCTAAACCACGGCCCCACCACGCTGATTACTTCTTCCCACAACAACAAACATAATATTATGGCGGCGGCATGGGCATGCGCCCTAGATTTTGATCCACCAAAAGTAACGGTGGTGATTGATAAAAACACGTATACGCGTGAATTGATTGAAGCATCTGGCACGTTTGCCATTAACCTGCCCTGTGTGGCGCAGAAAAACATGGTAAAGCAGGTAGGTTCTTGCTCCGGGCGCGATATGACCACTGATAAATTTGCGCAATATAATATCTCCACTTTTGCTGCCCAACAGATAAGCGCGCCGCTGGTGGAAGGCTGTGTGGCTTGGCTGGAATGTAAAATCATCCCCGAGCCGCATAACCAAAACACCTATGATTTATTTATTGCAGAAGTCATCGCCGCCTATGCAGACGAACGCGTATTTAGTGATGGGCGTTGGCATTTTGAGGGTTACGACGACCTACGTACCATCCACCATGTTGCTGGTGGTGCATTTTTTGCCACGGGTGAATCAGTCCAAGCGATCTAAAGCATTCGGGCTAGCCAGACCGATTAATTTTAGTTAGGCTATCACCATGAAAAAATCACGCTCCCATAAGCTTAAAAAGCTCTCTAAAAAAATCGGCATGCCGCCTGGCTCATTGGTCTATATCGGCAACACAGAGGCTACTGTTACCAACAAGCCGCGTATTTCTAAAATGGTGTACACCGCTGATACGCTGGAAGAGTGTGTGCTTACTGAAGAGGATTTAGCTAACTTTATCCCCGACCCCAGTAAAAAGCTGTGGCTGAATATGCATGGCGTGCATGATATTAATTTGGTGAAGCGCATGGGGGAGCACTTTAACCTGCACCCCTTGGTGTTGGAGGATATTTTAAACACCGAGCAGCGCCCGAAAGTGGATGAGTTTGATGGCTATCTATTTTTAGAAACGCGCCATTTTTATTACGATGTTGAGACTATGTCGGCTAGTTCTGAGCAAATTAGCATGGTGCTGGGTGAGAACTTTTTGCTGACGTTTCAAGAGCGTTCAACCGGTGCATTTGAGCCCGTGCGTGAGCGCCTGCGTGCCAGTAAGGCGCAGATTCGCGCGCTGGGTGTGGATTACTTAGCCTATGCGTTGCTTGATAGCGTGGTGGACAGATATTTTCATGTGCTAGAAGGCGTGAGCGAAGCCAGCGAGAATTTGGAACAGCAGATTTTAACGCGCCCCAGCAATTCTGATTTACAAAATATTCATCAACTTAAGCATGTGAGTATTGAGTTACGGCGCGCGGTGTGGCCGTTGCGCGAAGTGCTGAATGTATTGATTAGAAACGAGAAAGGCTTGTTTAAACCTGCCACACTGCCCTACTTGCGAGATGTGTACGACCACACCATTAGCTTTATTGAATCGCTGGAATCGATTCGCGATTCATTAGTGGGCATGATGGATATTTACATGGCGAGCATGAGCCAGCGCGTGAATTTAGAATTGCGTGCGTTGACTGTGGTAACCATGTTATTTATGCCGGCCACACTCATTACTGGCGTATTTGGGATGAACTTTGACTATATGCCTTGGCTAAAACACCATGATGGGTTTTGGTGGGCGATGGGCTTGATGTTTAGCATTGCCAACATCATGTTGCTGATTTTTTGGCGCAGACAGTGGGTCAACAAAAGCATTTTTTCTGCCGACGAGCACAATAAGTAGCCACGCACTTAAAGATTACTCTTTAATCAACTGCGCATATTTCTGGCGTATCTTGGCCGCTTTAGGCGCCGCTACTGCTAAGCAGTAAGGCTGACTTGGGTTCTTAGCAAAATAATATTGGTGATAGTCCTCGGCTGGGTAAAAGGTAGTGGCAGGCACCACCTCTGTCACAATCGGCGCGTTATAGATATGCCTCTCGTCAAACTCTTGAATAATCTGCTTGGCACTCTCACGCTGCGCATCATCCAAATAAAAAACGGCTGAGCGATATTGCGTACCAATGTCATTGCCTTGGCGGTTTGGGGTGGTGGGATCGTGCGCTACCAAAAATACTTCTAACAATTGGCCATAGCTAATTTCGGCAGCGTTGTAGTGAATCTCAATCGCCTCGGCATGCCCGGTATCACCATTGCATATATCTTTGTAGGTTGGGTTTAAAGTATGGCCACCAATATAGCCAGATACCACTTTGCTAACGCCTTTTAACTGTGTAAATACGGGTTCTGTACACCAAAAACAACCGCCTGCAAAAATTGCAATTTGTTCGTTGTTCATTCCCAATCTCCCTTAAAAACGCTTGCGCGAATCTTGTAAAACAAGACTAAAATATCACCTTTATCACAAGGAGTTTACTATGCATATTAAACAATGGATTGCGCGTTTGGTTCTACTTTCTTTTGTGTTGCCGTTTATTCCTGTAAGCCAAGCGGCACCGCCACCTTGGGCACCGGCGCACGGCTGGCGCAAAAAACATGACCCTTATTATGTGGGCTATTCTGGCAGACAATGGGGGCGCGATTACGGCATTATCAGCGGTGAATGTAACTGGCAAGCTGTAGGTACCGTATTAGGTGGCGTGGTGGGTGGCGCAGTCGGCGCATCTGTCGCTAAAGGCGACCAAAAAGTGATTGCGGTAATTTTAGGTAGCGTAATTGGGGCTGTGATTGGCAACCAAGTAGGTAAACAAATTGACGACAACGACCGTGGTTGTATTGGTCACGCGTTAGAGTTGGCACACGATCGTCAAACTGTGCGTTGGATGAACCCAAACACTGGCCTGAACTATCGCGTAACTCCACTCTCAGGCTTTACCCAAGGTGGCAAAAAATGCCGTGATTACAATGTGTATATCAGTGGCAAAGGCAGAGATGATTCTTTTAGCGAGCGCGCTTGCATGACTGGCAATGGCACATGGAAAGCTATTTAAGGTAGTGATATCAGATTGCTAAACGCGCTATATGTTGATTTCAACTCTTACTTTGCTTCTGTAGAACAGCAATTACAGCCAGAGCTACGCGGCAAACCTATTGGCATACTGGCAGTGATGGCAGAAACGACTTGCTGCATTGCTGCCAGTTATGAGGCCAAAGCCTTTGGTATTAAAACCGGTACAGGTGTGCGCGATGCACGCAAGCTGTGCAAAGACATTATCTTTGTGGAGGCGCGCCCTCCTCTGTATGTAGAGCATCACCATAAGCTCATTGAGATTGTGGAAAGCTGTACCCACGTTGAAAAAGTCTTATCTATCGACGAGATGGTGTGTAAGTTGACTGGCAGCCAACGCGTCAAAGAAAACGCGCTCAAACTTGCCGCGAACATCAAGCAAGCCGTTTACAAACAATACCCGCACATTTTGTGTTCCATTGGCATTGCACCCAATACTTTCTTGGCTAAAACAGCATCCAACATGCAAAAACCAGATGGCTGTGTGGTGATTGAAGCGTGCGACATTCCGCACAAATTATTCGCATTGAAATTGCGAGATTTGAATGGCATTGGTCGCCAAATGGAAGAGCGGCTCAAGCGCTATAAAATCACAACTGTTGAGCAATTGTATGCACTCAACCGCGATCAATTAAGAAGCGCCTGGGGCAGTATAGAAGGCGAACGTTATTACGACAAGCTGCGTGGTATAGAGCCCTTCTACGTAAAAAATGCACGTAGCAGCTTGGGGCATTCGCATGTGCTTCCACCAGAACAGCGTAACCTCGCAGGCGCTAAAGCGGTATTACATCGTTTGCTACAAAAAGCGGCGATGCGTATGCGTAGTTACGGATTACTCACCACGCGCATTAGCATCAAAGTAAAGCTACGCAATCAACCAAGCTTTTATAATGAGAGCGCTATTTCTGCTACAGATAGCACACTCACGCTTATTCAAGCCTTAGAGACATTATGGCTAGCATTGCCTATGCACGGCGTTGAGCCAATTGCGGTAGGTGTTAACTTTAGTGGCCTCACCAATGCCGATGAAGCTGCCTATGATTTATTTGCGCCCAAACCAACAGACACCGAGAAAAAGCTGAACAAAGCGTTGGATGTGCTGAATTTAAAATATGGGAAAAACACGGTGTATTTTGCAGGCGCGCATCATGCACTAAAAGACGCGCCGATGCGTATTGCCTTTAACCACATTCCCAATATGACGATTGAAGATGATGATTAATTAATCGCAGCGGCTGAGTGGCTCAGTATCTTTGCCGCGGCGCAAGTCATCATTCACCCTACGCATACTTAAGTCTTTGGAATATTCACCACGGGTAAGCATTCCAGTGGGCTTACCAAAAGACAAATCCGCAGTGTATGCACCGCGCGATAAATCGTCTCTTTTTTTACTAAATGACAACTCTTGGGTATAGGCACCGTGGCTCAACACATCATCATAGCGGCGCATAGATAGATTGTTTGTGTAATCACCACGGGAAAGTGGCACATTGATTTTACTGAAGGTCAGTTCATTGCGCTGTTGCGTAAAACTCAAGTCATCTATTCTGCGGATCATAGACAAATCATCAATGATCGAACCGCGGCTTAGAAAGTCTTGTGGGCAATTATTATTACATGATGCACAAGTCGCGCAACTTAATGAGTCTGCATCCTGCGCGAAGACAGGCGCGTGCAACAGTGTTGTTATCCATAAAAAAACAATCAGCCGCATCAAATAACCTCCAATTGACATGGGTTGACTATACCGCCCAACTTTTACAAATTCAAGCCATAGGCATGTATGGAAAGGGGTGTAATTAAAATAGCTGAAATGTTGTGGATATTTTGCTGGTGCCCGGGGCCGGAATCGAACCGGCACGACCGTAAAGTCGAGAGATTTTAAGTCTGTTGGTTCTGCTATCAACAGACTTAAAGTGTATAAGTAATATTTAATTGGTACCTAAAAAAGCACTTGATTTATCTATACCGATCATTAATTAATAGCATCTTCAATGACGATTAGATACGGACAATGACATGATGCTATTTCGCGGCTTAAACGTTTATTTGATAGCGTTTCTTGCGATAGGCTCTGGCATAAGTAGCGCGCTTGCTAACGAGTCTAATACGAATCCACTGCAAGGCACTTGGGAATGGGTCAACATCAAAAACAGTTGCGTAGAAATCTATATCTTTGGCATTGAGCAATCAGGCCATATTACGAGCGGAGAGGAAACTTCTATCGCACGTTATGAGATTGCAGACAAACCCACCGACAATGGATTTTACAAGGTCAAGCTGTCTATTGTGAAAGATAACGGCGGTAAAGATTGCGGTGAAAGCTACGAGGACAACACTGGGGACGTATACAATAAATTCGTGATGTTTCATCCTTCAGGCAACCAATATGTTTCTTGCGACTCAGAAGATATTAAGGATTGCGTGGGACCATTCAAACGTATTCAATAGTATCCATGTCAGGAGCCATGCGTTGAAATATCGCTGCATACCACTGGTACTTGCCTGTATGACCAAAGTGCATGCAGAAACCATTGATACGAATCCAAGCCCAAAAAATCAAGAAGTCATTGATTTTAGTTTGCAAATCGATGCACGTAAAAACCAAAGCCATCACGCCTTATTCTCGGCAATGCCTACAGGCATTCGTGTCCCCGAAATCCCTTACCAAAAAGCACTTGCAGAGTATGTGTGGCACAAAAGAAATAAGTACGAGATTGGCTATTCGGATGAGTTCAAAATTACCGGATTAGTGCTGTCTAAACGCCACTACCTTGCGGATGAACGCGCCGACATTGCGCCATACGACATGGTGGTGGGCTGGGGGCCAATGTCAGATCCCAGCATTATTAAAGACATTAATGTCAGACAAAACAATCGTTTTTACTATTGGAATGTCAGTGAGTTCCCGCTACCGCGTAAAGAGTTGGAGCTCAACAGTACCAACTTACACCTAGTGCCGAATACAGAAGAAATAGCGAATGCAATCGCCAACGTAAAAAAAGGCGATGTGGTTGAACTGGTGGGCTATTTAGTAGATATTAAAGATGCGGACGGGTTTATTTGGGCCACCTCTAGAGTGCGCAATGATAGCGGTGATGGCGCCTGCGAGATTGTGTTGGTAGAGCGCATACGCGTACAACACGATTAAGTTTGCGGGAAAATACGATGCCAAAACCAAGCGGTTAAAAACAGCACCATGCTAGCCAGCGCAAATAGCCAACTGGCATCACGTTCTGCAAGCGCGGATTTCTGAAACTTGGTATTGTTCAATGCGCGCACCGCTTGTTGTGGCTGTTGAATATAGATTAAATCAAACTGACTCGCCTCTGCAATTGCTTTTAAAAACGGCTTATTAAGCGCTGACAAATGTTCACCGACTTCCTCCAGTACACCAACGGCAGCCCGCTCACCTGGCTGTAGCGCTTTTACGTAAGCCAATAAATTAGGGTGATTGCCTTCTATGACGGCCTCTTCTGGCGTCCAGTAGCCTACAATTTGTTGTCGATCATTCAATTTAGGCACAGGTTGCAAGGCTTCGCCGCCCACACCTACCAACAACCCGTTTACCTTGCCCTTGATATTCAGCAAGTCTGAAACTCTTGGCGCACTATGGTGTGGCATTTCGTCACCATCGGTAATCATGACCATATTCAATTTGCGTTTCTGCGCTTCTTTCATGCCCATGACCAGCGCTCTGACCACCCAAGAATCCCCTACCCAGCGCATTTTGGTCTCTAGCCTAGCCACGACTTGTTCAATCGCAGGAAAATGCCGGCAAACTTCTAGTGGTTCAAACAGCACAACTGACTCATCCCCTGCAAACAAGGCAATTGAAACCTTAGAGCCACAAGGCAAACTGGTCATGGATTCTCTTACGGTCTCTTTTGCTAAATGCAAACGCGAGGTGTGTGGACGCGGATAATCCACATCCTGCACATTCATGCTTTCACTGATATCAATCACAAATAGCGTGTCTTGTACTTGGCTGTGCATTTGTGTAGTGGGCGATGTCCACACAGGCAACAACGCGGCTGCCGCCAGTAACAGACATAACGTACCGTTTCCCCATGCGTGGATTATCCAGCGACGCATATGCACCAAAGTTTTTCGCAAAGACCGTTGTTTGAGCACTTGACTTGTCAAACGCATTACGGCAAACCTCTGCGCTTGTTGTCCCGCATCATGGCTGTGCCGTTGCGCTTAAATGGCTGTAGCGTCACGCCATCGGTCTCAGCTTCCCAGCCTTGCGTACGTTTTTCTGGGCTAAGTCTATCTAACAACTCTAAATTAAACCTTGCCGCATGCATGTCTGGCCTAATACGCAACGCCCCTTTATAAGCCTCTCTCGCCAACTCAATATGTGCCACTGCCTGCTGGTGAGCGCCACCATTGGCAATATTCGCTGCAGCGATTGCACTATCCCGAATGTCTGGATTGTCTGAAGCTTCTGCAATCATGAGTGATTTGATGGCTTGTGTTGGCTGCCCATTTTTGGCTTGCAAATACCCAATGCTATACGCCTTTTGCGTCTCATGCAGTGCAATCGGCTGCTTTACTATGGTGTGATGTTGATAGGCAATATTCAGTTGGCGCGCTTGCCACCATGCGTGCGCACAAACAAGTGCCGCCAAAAAACTCAATACAGCAGCAACTGCTAGTACAGTCTGCGAATGCTTAATCCAAAACCGTTGTTGATGGTGTGTGATATGCATACCTCGTTACCTAGACTTGCCAGAGGGAGATGATTGCCAGACAACGATTTCTTGCTGTTTAATCCACACCAGTAGCCCCATCAATACAATCGCAAGCATATATAAGTAGTGGGCGTAGTGTTTTCTTGGCAGACGATACTCGTAGCGTGTGGGTTGATTGGTTGCGTTGCTGACCGCCTGAATTGCTTTGTTCAGGCCTTGTTCGCTATCGACCTCAAAGGCCTGATACGGCATGCCCAATTGCGAAAATACTTGATGCATCGAAGCCATTTGCTGCCGCGCAGCATAAGCCATATCTTGAGCCGTGATGATTTCATTATCCCCAGCGATGACTGTGTCTAGTATGCTTTGCTCACGCTCCCCTCTCACATAAATCCACATCAATTTGGCGCGCTGGCGAATAAACGCTTGCTTCAATATCTCTTGATCTTCGCCCTCTATCACGGCGTCACCATCCGAGACCAATAGAATTAATCTTGATGCAGTATAAGGACGGCCTTCAAAATAATCTAAAGCCAAGGCAAGTGCACGACCAAGCGCGGTAAACCCTGTGCTTTGGCTTTGTGCGCTCAATAATGCGGCCTCTGCTAATGCGCGATCTGAAGACAAGGATGCGACACTGATGGGAGATGCATTAAATGCCACAATGCCAAAAGTGTCTGCGGGGCGCTGCTGCATGAACTTTAATAATACTGCGCGCGCTGCTTCAATCTTGCTTAAAAAATGCGCATCAGACTCGCCAGCCTCTGCTGACTGTCGATTGTAATCTCGCCCCTTTAACCCCTCAGACATACTGCCGCTGCGGTCTAGCACGACTACAATTTCTGCCCCAAGCCCAATACGGCTTTCTGTACCGCCTTCTGTGAACGGTGCTGCAGCCGCAATCACTAAGCTAATGATGACCAATGCAGCGATTGCTCGGATTGCCCAACGCACATTGAGTGAAGCTACATCTTTGGGCCAATTCATCAAACTTGGGTAGCTAAATTGTTTGACACCATGCGAGAGTAGCGGCAATACAGCCAAGGGCAGCAACCATAACAACTCTGGTTTTAAAAAATGTAATGGACTCATTTCAGTATGAGCGCGTGTTGCGTGGGTAAAGGTGACGCTTTTCTTAAAAACAAACGCTCTGCAATGGCAGCCTTCGCAATCCAATCTAGCGTAAGCTCTTTTGATACTGCACCTTGGCTAAGGCTTAAAGGCTGGTCACCATACATTGCGCGCCAACATACGGCAAAGCATTGCTCCACCTCGGGTTGATAAGGTAGCAAATAAGGGGCTTGATTGAACAGTTGAGTCAAATTAGACGGGAACAAACTTTCGCCTGCAGTTGCATTAAGGTCATGGTAAATAGCTTGCAACGCTTTGGCATCGATAGTCTGTACAGTTTGGTGGCGCATTGACTTTGCCAGCTTTGCAATTGGGCCTGGATTTTTTGACCAAGGCAACCAGTCTTTTAGCCACATCCAACACAAGGTCAACAGCACACCCAAAGTGCTGAACACTATCAGTCCAATCAATGGCGTCTGCGTATTGAATGCGAGTGGTGGCAAATCATTTTGTCGTTTTGTTTCTGCTAGCGGATAGGGGAAGACTGGAGAGTAATAAAAAGACTGCGCAGGGATAAGTATCTCTTGTGCAGGTTTTGCTTTTGTTTTTAACACCAATGCAGGCGTTTTAAGTGCTTGGGCAATCTCTACCGTGGCAAAAATCTGCCAAGTCAGAAACAACTGTACCGTGTCACCTTGTTGCTTGTAGCTTAATGTTGATAAATCTAACCATGGTTTCACATAGCCGGTGAGCGGCAAACTTTCTTCATCTAAATCGGCGTCCTTAGGCAAGGTAAAGGTGATTGTCTGATGAATAAAATCCCCCAAGTGATAGCCACTGTCTCGCATGGCCACTTCTACGTTAAACGGGGATGCAGTGTTACCAAACGCAGTGTAAGGCAACCATACCATCAGACAAAGATAATAGAAGCGCCTCATGTGTGGCGCTCCATAAAGTAATGCGTTAAAGCCAGCGGATTAAATTGGCCGTGCACTAAAAATGGTTTGTAGCCATACAAGCGACTGAGTTGCTGCAACATTTGCTGATGCTGCAATCGTTTGTGTGCTAACGATTGGATAAGCCCTGCACGCATCCATACAAATCTGGATTGCCCAGTTTCTGCATCTTGCAAAATCGCCATGCCTTGTTTAGGCGCTTGCGTAACTTCAAATGGATCTTCTAACACGATAGGAATCACATCGTGATGATTCAGTTTTTTAAACATGGTTTTGATATCGCTTTCTGACCATCCAAAGTCGGAGACCAAAAACACTAAACTACGCTTTCTGGGGAGTTGCGATGTGACGTGGATTAAGCCATCTATACGATGGCCTTGCGGCTGGATGTGATGAAAACGTTGTTGTATCCAATGCCATGCCGAGCGATTCAGTCTGGGCGGCAACGTACCTTCTCGTATCAACGACTGGTGAGCCACATACAGGCCAAATGCATCGCCAGTGCGATAAGCAGACAGTGCCAATTGTGCAGCAATGTCTTGCGCGACCTGCCAACGATTGACTGCTCCCACATAGCCCATAGAGGCAGAAGCATCTACCAGCACAATTAATTTAAGTGCGGTATTTAGATAGGTGTCCCTCACGTATAGGCGTTCAAATGGATCGCGTAAGCTCGCCCTCAAATCTAAGCGCCTTGGGTCTGGATAATCGCGCAACAGCGCCAACGCACGCAGGTGATCACCAATGCCCGCAGACAAGCCGCGCATGGCACCTGATTGATGCCCCGTTGGTTTCCATTGAATGCGATAGTCAATCCACTGTTGCTTCATGTGCACACTTCGACTAGGCCGTTGGCACTTGCCTTAATATGGCTTGCGTGTAGGCTTTTGCTAGCCAACTTCTTTGTAATTCATAAATAGGCGAGAAAAATACACGATGCGCAACCACCTGATGAAATACGGCAGCAATGTCTTCAGGCGTTAAGTTTAAACGTCCATCTAAC